>Ga0310695_10003203_pt1 | contig 32660 bp, 27 predicted proteins | sample RumenRJG_04DNA_FD_203882 | JGI IMG/M metagenome (GOLD analysis project Ga0310695, IMG submission 203882) | Bovine rumen microbial communities from Lethbridge, Alberta, Canada - RJG_04 (v2) (version 2) | ecosystem: Host-associated > Mammals > Digestive system > Stomach > Rumen | place: Canada...
CAGGTCAATCTGCAGATCTGCATTTTGCTGTGAAAGACTATCAAAATATTTTTCCGTAGCTGCAATATCGTCTTCCGAATATTGAATACTAATGGTACCGGTAATAACCATACAGTTACCTTCAAATTCAACATCATAAGTAGTTGCATCATTAGATGAATCTTCCAGCTGTTTTTCAAGCTGATCTTTTGTCTCCGGATTATCTGCCACGTACTTCTCCAATGTCATGGTTTCATTACTTGTCTCTTTTGACTGGCTGCCGCATCCCGCTAGGCAAAAGACAAGTGAACACATAACACTTATCAATAAAAACAGAACAGCTCTATTTTTCATATTGTCCTGTCTCCTTCTCTGAATCCTTGATCCTGTAATAATCCTCAGCATCCACACCGATCTCAACGTAGTCTTTCGATTTTTTGTTGCTCAAGCAAACGACAGTCTCGTCGTCGAACAGTACGACGGACACATAAGCTTCCCCGTCCTCCATCTTCTGCTTCCCGATCATGCCGTTGAAGCCGCCGATGGTGTCGGCCTCAAGACCGCTCATGGATCCGCTTCTGTCGAGAATCATCACTAGTTCCGTCAAACCCTTCTTCATGGTCTATGCCTCCTTTGTTTTGATGAGACAAGAATATCAGAATAAAGAGCGGGTCTGGTCGCTTCGCAGGCGACAATTTATCTCCTGAGATATGCCGCGGAGACCGGGAAATCAAAGTATGTGTCCGGATATGGTTCATTTTCCAATGTAAAATGCCACCACTCGCAGTCGATGGGAACAAAGCCGTTCCGTGTCATGACCTTCTGAAGCTGCATCCTGTTCTCGTACTGCTCCTCAGTGACCGCCCTGCTGTCCGGGTGGGACATTTCGCTGAAGAGGTCGAAGGGGCTTCCCATATCCACCTCTTTCCCCGTTCTCATATCGAGAAGGGTCAGATCGACCGTACTTCCCCGGCTGTGCCCGGACTGACTCGCGATATACCCCTCCGCGAACAGAGACTGCTTCTCCAGATCCGGGTAGAAAAACGGCTTCATGCGCAGGTCCAGATCCTCGATTCCCCACAGCACAAACTGCCTGACGGCTCGCGCCGGGCGATAGGCGTCGAACACCTTGAGGCGATATCCCTGCACATTCATCTCGCCGCTCACATACCTCAGGGCCCTGGCAGCCTCCCTTGTCAGAAGCGCGACGGGTTCCTCGTACCCGTCGATCCGGTCCCCGATAAAGTTATAGGTGGAGTGATACCGGATCTCCTGTATGATGCCCGGCACAAAGTCCGAAAGAACCACAAATCCCGATGGATCCATCTCCGCCCTTCTCTTAAAATCTGCTGCCATTTCCTTCCCCCTCGTTCCATCTTTGATAAAAAATAGATCCAAGCCGTGATCCCCATTTCCCTTGCGTCCGGCGTCAGGAACCCTTTCTGATCGCGCCCTCTCCGTATTTTCTCCGGATGCCGCTCATCATCTCATCCAGCTTTTTCCTGCGCGCCGCCTCTTCGGGCGTCATTTTCCCCGCATCCTCTCTTCGGCCTCCGGCCGGCTGCATCTCCATGTCAAAAAGTGTCATCTGCCGGTACTCGCCCCGGTCCAGCCTCGACATGCCCACGCCGATGAGCCGGATCTTCTCTCCCCCGGAAAACGGGCCGCCGCTTCCGAACAGCAGGTCGCGGGCCAGAGCGGCCGCATTTTCATAAATCCTGTCCGCGTCGTTCGTGGAGCTCTGCAGCGTGCTCTGATGGGACCGCCTCCTGAAGCGGTCCGTCTTGACGCTGACGGTCACCGACTGTCCGTAGACGCCGTCCCGCATCTCCTCCCAAAGATGCGACATATCCAGATAGGCCTCGTCGATGGAGACCTGCTCCACCTCCGGCGCATATTCCCGAAGCAGCCCCATCAGCTCCCGGGAGTACATGCGGTAGGTGCGGAAATCCGATTTGACCAGCACGAGGGAGGGGCATTTGCGGAGAGCGGATCCCACCGGCTCCGCCGTCTCAATGCCGAATTTCTTCGCCGGGATGGATTTTGCCGTAATGATGCCGTGCCTCGTCTCCACGTCGCCGGCCACGGCGGAGGGAATCGTGCGCAGATCCACGCTTCCGGGATTCTCCTCCAGCGCCTTCAGCGCCGACCACGACAAAAACGCCGAGTTGACGTCGACGTGAAAAATCAGAGTCTGATAGCGTTTGACGGGCGGCACAGCTGACATAACCGGTTCTGCTTACAGGTCTCCGCCTGTACGCGCGGGCCTGTACTTTCTGATATCGGCAGCGCGGACATCCGCATCCCGCTTTGCTGCATGATTATAAATCATGATAGCATTTCCGACAGCTCAAAACAATCGGAGATACGACCGGACATGACAGACGCGGCGTGTTCCGCTATAATAATCCCGACGGAGGCAGGTATGACGAAAAGAAAACCATATTCAAAAGAGGAAGCGGCGCATCCGGTTCTCGAGCATCTCCGGGAGCACCGGATGGTGCGGGAGATGCGGAAATACAGGCAGCATGGGCGCGTCACCACCTATGAGCACTGCGAGCGGGTCGCGGCCTTCTCCGGAAAGCTCAACCGCCGCCTGCACCTTCATGCCGACGAGAACACGCTCCTTGCGGGAGCGATGCTGCACGATTTTTACCTCTACGACTGGCACGAAAAGGACGGCGGCTCGCACAGTCTGCACGGATATATACACGCGGACCGGGCTCTCGAAAACGCCAGAAGGCATTTTCACGTGGATGAGAAGACCGCGCACGTCATCCGCTGCCACATGTGGCCGCTCAATATCACCCGCCTGCCGAGAACGCGCGAGGCCTGGATTGTCTGCTTCGCGGACAAATGCGTGTCGGTGAAGGAGACTCTGTTTGAGCGGTGAGTCAGTGGGGACGGTGCCAGATGGATCACGGACTGCGTCAACGAGTTCACTCCTTCCTGCGAGCGTTGTGTCGATCCCTTCCATGTCGTCGAGTGGGCGATGGAAGCGCTGGATGAGGTCCATCGTGAGGTATGGCGGGAAGCCCACGCCGAGGCTGTGCAGGCAGCGAAAGCGCATCCCAGAGGGAAAGGCCGTCCGAAGGCAGATGACCATGACGCAAAGATTGTTGCAGCCGCCAGAGCAAAGGCGGAGGCGATCAAGAACTCTGCTTTTGCGTTGGGAAAAGCCCCGGAGCACCTCACGGAGAACCAGCAGACCCGGATTGCCATGATCGCTGAGAACAACAGCCGTCTCTACCGTGCGTACCGTATGAAGGAGACCCTGCGCCTGCTTCTCAAGATCAAGGACGTCAAAGAAGCAGAGGTGGAGCTGGACCGGTGGCTATGGTGGGCCAGCCACAGCAGGATTCCAGCTTTCAAGGAACTATACAAAAAGATCAAGCGCCACAAGGGCTATATTGAACACCATACGGCTCGGCATGAGCAACGCAAGGATAGAAGCTACCAACAACAAGATCAAGCTGATTATCAGGAAGGCATATGGCTTTCGCAACATCCAGAACATGCTGGATATGGTCTATCTAGTTTGCTCTGATTTACGGGTTCCATTACCTAATCGGAAATCAAAAGCCGCTTGATCCGCATAACTACTGGGGTTGTGGGTGTTTTTCACCCACTATCACCCCTGAAGAGCCTTTTTTACATATATATAGTCAGACGGAAGCCCTGAAAATTCCGTCTGACTGATATGCAGTATAATAATGATTTCTTATCTCCGTATGCTGATGACTTCTCTTGTAATCTTCATATGTAATCGGAAGTCATCTGACGAGTTATCTAAAGTGTTTTCTGTTGCTGATCAAGTGTTTTTCTACCTCTATTCAAGAGCAAACATCAGGCGGAAGCTCCAGAGCCTCCGCCTGATTGATATACTTTATAACAGCTACACCTCACTTCACGGTGATTATGTGCTTTGTGATTTTTCCGGATTTATCCCATTACTTTACTTTGACTATAATCGTCACCGTTTTACTCGCAGCATTGTAATTCTGGTTTCCTGCCGAAGTGACCTTGACGCGCAACTTATAGGTTCCCTTTTTGGTTCCTTTCTTAACAGTCACTTTACCGGTCTTTTTGTTGATAGAAAGCTTTTTCGAAGAACCTTTCAGCTTTATGTATGCCTTTTTCCCCTGCGCCTTTTTGATGGTCAGTACTTTGCCGACAGCCAGTATTTGTTTCTTTTTTTTCACCTTTTTTAAACTGACCTTTGCGGTCTTTCTCTTGACCGACAAAGGATTGGCTGCTTTCGTGATCATGAAGGTCGTCTCTGCTTTACCAGTATACTTTCCCTTCATTAATACCGTTATCTTATAGGTGCCGGCATTAACACAGCCGCCATCCCAGGAGATCGAATAACAGGAATCCGGGAGGACTGTATTTCCGTCTTTGACGGTCACAGAAGGCTTCTGTACTTTCCCATTGTAGGTAAATGAGCTCTTAGATAGTACCAGCTTTGGTGTGATCGCCTTGGGACCTTTGAAATTAGCAATCAGATCCATCGGCCCGCTGACAGAGAAAGAGTATTCCATATCCGTCGATACCTGTTTTCCTGACGCCGCGTCATACCAACCTGTAAATGTGGCGTTTTCGTCCGGCTTTGCAAAAACCGTCACATAATCGCCTGGTGTGGCATGATCTACGCCCGAAGCAGATCCGGGGCCTTGGACACTGACACTTACTGCTGCGCTTCCGATCAAACTCTCATCCAGCACACCTGTCGGATCAATAGCTGTTCCGGAACTGTTAATAAGCGCCATCCCATCTATCGCAGCGTTCGGCACGATTTCCTGCGAAACAGCCTCCCCATTTACCACCGGTACATCATTGTAAAAGACACGTGAATACAGGCCATCATCCAGTGATATATCGGAGAGCGAATAATCCATCCTGCCGTCATCATTCCCGATCAGTTCTACCGTATAAGTATTTTGTACCGGCAGATAGAACCGTTTGCTGTCACCATCGACGTCCATATCGATACCGTCAAGGGACTCATCGACCACGTTATTCGTGATCCGGCCAACAACAGTCCCGCTGTCGTCCCGTATCACAATATCTACCGGACAATTCACCTGGCCCATAGTAACCCGTCTATCTGCTCTGATTTCGTTGTCAGATATGACGCTCATGGCTGCCTGATAGTATTCCTGAGTATGTGCACAGGCAAAGTCACCCCTTAATACCTGATGATCAGCAAAATACTTTACTGTTTTTTGCCCTATATCGCCGTATTGCCCAGCTGCCGCTTTCGCTATACACCCTCCGGCTTCCTTTATATAGCCTGCCATGAAGCGCCCAAGTGAATTTCGGTACAAGCCCTGCAGCGTTATTGCTTCAATTCCAAAATATTTGTGATAAAACTCATTGATATTCGAAATATGGGATCCGACATAATCCACATAGTTTATCAATTCAGACATTCCTTTTTTATAAGGTTCGTAATTGGTCTTAGCAAGATATGCATAGACTTCTTTTAAAGAATTTAAATAGTCTTTTTTGTAACCTGAATTGAAAAAGTAACTTCCGTGTGCAAGAGTTAATTCCATATGTGCCTTGAAAACCGCATAGTTCTTAAAAGTTTTTTTGATGAAATTAGTGATACCGTGCTACAATACGCTTAACTTTATGGAAAACTGCCGTTTTGCGGGCACAACTGGAAGACCTCTGGAAAAGGGGTGTGTAAGACTTAATTCCACAGGCCGGGTTGATCTCTATGAAATTCCGTGCCCGGCGGCGGGTTTTTCGTAAGTTTACTTCTTGAGCAGCTTCGGTGTAAGTGTTACCTCATCTGGTGCCACATACCGAAGCTGTAGTTTTTCAAGAATGCTCTTTCCATAAAGCTGGAGTGCCTTCTCATATGGTGTCATTCCACCAAGGTTCTTCCTTGGGGCGTTATTCACATGATCAACGGCTTTGCGGACATCCCACTGTGTAAGATCAGTGAAAACGGTCCCTTTCGGAATAATCATACGCAGCATTGTATGGACATTTTCTATGCCGCCCTTCTGATTGCTGCGCATAGGATCGCAGTAATAAATCTTCGTGCGGGGGTTTTTGTCCTTATCATACTCCAGTGCATCCGGATCACCGAATTCCCTGCCGCGATCGACAAGTATCCTCGGCATAAGCAATGCAAACTCAACATAGCCTCCAAGGCTTTTCTGTATCTGGTCGACAGCCATCCGGACCGCACCGGGTGAGCAGCGCTGCAGAAGACGGCCTACAAGAAGCTCAGCATCGGGAAAATAAATGGTCAGGATACACTTAAGGGAACCTCTGGCAGAAAGAACCGTGTCCATCTCAACAAAGTCATCTGGCCCTAATTCCAAAGCCTTAAAGTCATTATAGGTGCGTCCTTCGAAGACTGCCCGGTTGATGATCTGCTGCTTGTGGCACTTTCTTGGCTTGAACTTGGTTTTTCTTTTCAGATCGATGTTCCTTGTCAGAAGCACGCCCTGATCGATGTAGTTGTAGAGCGTCTTGACGCTTATACCAAGTTCCGGATGATTTGTCAGAATTATATAGGGGGATTGCCCCTTGTCTATCAACGGACGGACGGTCTGGTCAATGGAGTGCAGATCCTTTTTTGAGAGGTTGATTCCTTCCCTGGAAGAAGTTCGCAGCTTCTCATAGATCCTTTGCGCGATTAAGGCGTTGTAATCATACTTTGTCTGGATCGTACAGAGATGCCGCGGCTTTTCACAGCCGTTGCAGACATATGGAGCATGCTCTATCTGGTCGCATCGCTCGCGTTCAAAACGGGAACATACGCTGTTGCATTTGTGGCAGGAGCGGCACTTCGTATCGCAGATAATCAGCTTGCCGCAGGCGTTTTTCTTTTTACAATGATAGCGATGGATGCAGAAGTTATAAGGGTTGTTAAAGCTGCCTCTGTTCCAGGTATTGATCTTTCTGTGCCGAAGGATTTCCTTGGAAATGGTAGTCGGATCCTTACAGAGATAACGGGCAATATGAGATAGTGGTATGTTGGAATTCAGCGAATTCTCAATATATAGCCTGTCATCTAACGTCAAATGCTTATGGTTTCCCGGTATTAATTTTGACATCACATCCTCCTATCTACCGCCACCGGGAAAGCAGTAAAAACGATACAAAAGAACTATGAAGTTTTCAAGGGGCAAAATCCGGGCTCTGCCCGGACCCGTCCTTCGCCAGGAAGGCAGGGAAAGGAACAGTGTTCCTTTCCGTAACAAAAGGATAATCCGTGGCACTCCGTCAAGGGCTGCCCGGCCTGCGGCCAGCGTGCTGTCCCTTGACGGAGTGCCCGCTCCTTTGGAAGTACCGGACGTGTGAAGGATTTAATTCCACTTGTGTAAGACTTAATTCTACCTAAGGGCAAGAATGCGGAAATTAAAAATACATTTCAGAAAATTCATAAAAAGCGGTTTTTTGTGTTGCATATTCAATAATTTAGTGATATTATATACGAAAAGTAATATAGTTTGCCCAGAGATAAGTGAATGCGGCAATAACATTTTGGGGAATTGGTCCCCAGTTATTGTAACCGTGTTTTCTTTTTTTTTATGAAAATGAGGAATCAAATGAGAAGAGAATTTATTGAAATGATCGAAGCGGCCCCTGTTATAGCAGCTGTCAAGGATGACGAATGAAGGACTAGAAATCTGTCTGACCTCGGAAGTGGAAGCGGTGTTCATTTTATTCGGTGACATCTGTACCATAGCCGACATAGTTGCCAGGGTGAAGGATGCGGGAAAGATCGCTATGGTCCATATGGACCTGGTTACCGGGCTTAGTCCCCAGGATGTTTCGATCGACTTTATCCGTAAATACACCAGGGCAGATGGCATCATAACAACGAAAGCAAATCTGATCACACATGCCAGGGAGATTGGTCTGGTGACGGTACTGCGGTACTTCGTGATAGACAGCCTGGCGCTTTTCAGCATTGAGAGACGGTCGCGCGAGAACCGGGACTCCCAGCCGGATATGATCGAGATCCTTCCGGGCATCATTGTTCCCAAGATGGTCAGAAAGATCTGCTCCATGAGCAAGGTTCCGGTCCTCTGCGGAGGCCTGATCCAGGAGAAGGAAGACGTCATGAATGCGCTGGCAAACGGCGCTGCGGCAATCTCAACGACATGTCCCGAAGTCTGGTTCATGTAAGGGAACATGCCGGCATACGGGGGTGTGACGACCAAGTTGAAAGGGGGTATTTTTATGGAAGATAGGTAATGGCGTTGGATGCAGGCATGACCAGCAACAGGTGCATTCTCTTCAACGGGAAGGGCGGAACCTAGTAAACAAAAACTAATAATGAATTTGGAAAAGGAGAAAACAAAATGAGGTATTACGATTTTTTAAATCCATCTGTTAACTTTATGGGACCAAACTGTGTTGAATTATTGGGCGAACGTTGTCAGATTCTTGGTATGAATAAACCAATGATCGTTACTGATGGTTTTCTTGCAAGTATGGAAAACGGACCAGTTGCTCAGTCTGTTGCTTCTTTAGAAAAAGCCGGTATCGAATATGTAATCTTTACAGGAGTCGAACCAAATCCAAAGATTCAGAACTGTTATTCAGGTTTGGAGATGTACAAAGCAGAAGGATGTGACTCCATCATCACTGTTGGTGGTGGCTCCGCACATGACTGTGGTAAAGGTATTGGTATCGTGGCAACACACGATGGTAATATTGCTGAATATGCCGGTATCGAAAAACTTACAAATGCACTTCCACCAATCGTTGCAGTTAATACTACTGCTGGTACAGCTTCTGAAGTTACAAGACACTGTGTATTAACAAATGCTGATACAAAATTAAAATTCGTTATCGTTAGCTGGAGAAACGTTCCACTTGTATCTTTCAACGATCCTATGTTAATGCTTGAAGTTCCGGCAGGGCTTACTGCCGCAACAGGTATGGACGCTTTAACACATGCGATCGAAACATATGTATCTGTAGATGCTAATCCTGTAACAGATGCTGTTGCAATTCAGGCAATCAAATTAATTTCCGGCAACTTACGTCAGGCAGTTGCAAATGGATATAATGTTGAAGCTCGTGAAAACATGGCTTATGGTTCTTTATTAGCAGGTATGGCATTTAACAATGGTAACCTTGGTTACGTACATGCTATGGCTCATCAGTTAGGTGGACAGTACGATATGCCGCATGGTGTTGCAAATGCGATGCTTCTTCCGGTAGTTGAAGAATTCAATATGATCTCCAACCCTCAGAAATTTGCTGATATTGCTCGATTCATGGGTGTTAATACAGAAGGTTTGTCTACCATGGCTGCAGCTGATAAAGCCATTACTGCTATGCGCAGACTTGCTACTGATGTAGGTATCCCAACAAGCTTAAAAGAAATGGGCGTTAAAGAAGAGGACTTCGATCTTATGGCAACAAATGCTTTATTGGATGGAAATGCTGGTTCCAACCCAAGAAAAGGAACAAAACAGGATATTATTAATCTTTTCAAAAAAGCTTACTAAGATTTCCAAAAAGTTTACAGGAGTATCGATCAAGCAGGAGGGGGGATTATCTCCCCTCCTTTCACACCACCGTGAGTACCGTTCGGTACCCGGCAGTTTCAATAGTTGACGTGCAAAGCCTTTTCTTTTTGACAGAGATAGAAACGGATTTCGGTGCAAATACTATGTGGTACTTACAGTTCCACTTCGTGTGTGATAAACTATTACTGTCCATGTGACACCTCCTAAATACTCTAATGTGGCTGGCAAACCAACATTATTGTATCTCAGGAGGTTTTCTGCTGAAAGGCTAAAGCTTTCTTCACCACCTGCATAGCAGGTGGTTTTTTTGGTATGACGGGCATGCCGTCAGTCTGTGGTGTAAGTCCACAAGGGGCGTAGTTGCCGACGAACCCCAAAGCGACTCCCAAGGTTTGCACCGCGAGGTGTAGGCGAGAGGAAGGGATAGCGAAATCGTAACCTGACGAACAGAAACCTGATACAAGGCGTCTATGGCGGATAAGCTGGCCAAAAGCAGTGAAGTCCAAAAGGCAACCGTAACCCACAGGCGTAAATCAGGCAGGCAGACGAGGAAAGACTGGCAGGCTTATCCCGTGAGATCTCACAGACGGAATCATCATCCGTAGTAACAACGAACTGTGAGAAGTCAGCAGAAGCCATAGTAGGCGAAAGCCGAAGGGCTGAACAATGTAACCGTGTAATCAAATGTATGCCCCATGGAATGCCTGACAGCAGGAAGGGCGAAACGTAAATGAGCAGGTACTGCACCACTTAGGGTGGATCCATGGGAACGGAAAGGAGAGAGCACACAAGGCGATGTCGGAACTGTTGGAAAAGATACTGCACAGGGATAACATGAACGCCGCCTACAAAAGAGTCTGCGCTAATAAAGGCGCAGGCGGCGTAGACGAAGTGACTGTTGAGGAACTTGGTGATTACATCAGGGAAAACTGGGACAGTATCAGGGACCAGATCAGGCACAGGGAATACAACCCCCAGCCGGTCAGGAGGGTAGAAATACCCAAGCCAAACGGAGGAGTGAGGAAACTCGGGATACCGACCGTAATGGACAGGGTGATTCAGCAAGGTATCGTACAGGTGATAAGCCCGATGTGTGAGCCTTTGTTCTCGGAATGGAGCTACGGCTTCAGGCCGAACAGGAGCTGCGAAATGGCAATCAGACAACTGCTAGTTTACCTAAATGAGGGCTACGAGTGGATAGTGGACATAGACTTGGAAAAGTTCTTTGATAACGTGCCGCAGGATAAGCTGATGAGTCTTGTCCATAACATCATCAAAGATGGCGACACGGAGTCACTCATCCGCAAATACCTCAGGGCAGGAGTGATGACGCCCCAAGGCTACGAAGAAACAAGGCTCGGGACACCACAAGGTGGAAACCTGTCACCACTACTGTCCAACATCATGCTGAACGAACTGGACAAAGAACTGGAAGCAAGAGGACTGCGTTTCACGAGATATGCGGATGACTGCGTCATAGCAGTCAGAAGCGAAGCGAGTGCAAAGAGAGTCATGCGAACGGTGACGGACTGGATACAGAGGAAACTTGGGTTGAAAGTCAACATGACCAAGACCCACATCACAAGACCGAGAAAGCTGAAATATCTCGGCTTTGGCTTCTACAAGGACTACAAGGCAATGGAGTGGAAATGCAGGCCGCATCAGGACTCGGTTGTCAAGTTCAAGAGGAAGTTGAAGGAGCTGACCTGCAGGAAAATGCCTGGAACTGTCAGAGGAAAGATTGTAAGGATCAATCAGGTGACAAGAGGGTGGATCAATTATTTTGCCCTTGGCTCAATGAAAACAGCCATGACAGAAATCGACGCACATTTAAGAACAAGGCTCAGAGTCATTATCTGGAAACAGTGGAAAGTGCCTAAAAAGCGGCAATGGGGATTGCAGAAGCTGGGTATCGGAAAAGACCTTGCTCGCCTGACAGCGTATTGTGGAGACCGATACTATTGGGTCGCTACTAAGACATGCGTAAGCAGAGCAATCTCTAAAGAAGTGCTGAAGAAAGCGGGACTGGTAAGCTGCCTTGACTATTATACCGTGTGTCATGCCCGAAAGATACGTTGAACCGCCGTATGCCGAACGGCACGTACGGTGGTGTGAGAGGGGTGGATCAACCACCCCTACTCGATTTTCCTACTCGTTTTTCGGATCAGCGAAAAACTCGCTTAACGGAAACAGGGCCTTGCCCTACAATGAAAAAACCCTGAAAGTCTTTGCTTTCAAGGTTTTTTTTCGTAAGAAGCCCCTTTTCATTACGAAAGATCCCCAGTTCTGTAATGGAACTGGGGACCTGTATATCTTGGCTATTTCACGCTGACCTTTATGCCGACATTCTTCTTCGTAAAGATCTTTTTATAGGATTTCACAAACTTCTTATTGACCTTCTTTGCTCCGACCTTTACCTGGATCTTTGATACCTTCGAGCCCTTGAGAGAACCTTTTACACCGGCTTTCCCGAGCTTCTTCGTCTTAAGGATTACCGTTGTCGCTTTGCTCTTTGAAAATGCTCCCTTCGCCAGCTTCTTTACGTTCGCTCCGACAGTCACCTTCCGAATCTTCTTCCCAGTGAAGGCTTTAGCACCGACCTGCGTGACCTGATATGTATTTCCGTCTTCCAGCTTCACTGTTGCCGGTACGGTGATGTTTTTGGCGTTCTTTGCCTTTGTGAATGTCACGGTTCCGGGGCTTCCGCCGGAAGCGACCTTTGTCACTTTGTAAGTCTGTCCGCCGACGGTGTATGCTTTGCCGTTTGTCACTATCGACGTCAGCGTCACTGCTCCTGTTCCGGATGTTCCAGGTGTGAGCTTGCTGTCAGTGCTTCCGGGTTTCTCATCTTCTTTATTGTGAACTTCCTCGATAATTAACACTCTATGAAAAATCAAAGGCTATAATCAAGAAAAAACCTTTATTTTAAGGGAAAAACTGGCATCAGAATTGCAAAATATGGAGATATATGGTAGAATTTAACTAAGTTAATTAACACTCTAAAGGAGCGGCCATGTATCTCAATTTTAAAGTTGAAATTCCGAAGCAGAAGAGCGGGATCTCGAAGAAAAAGATCAAGGGAACGACATATATTTATTACGAACACGGACGGAATTATTACGCTGACAGACAGTATACTGTTCCACAGTGCACGTCGATCGGGAAAGCCTGCGAAGATGACCCGGGCATGATGATCCCGAACGGGAACTACCTTAAGTTCTTCCCGGATGCCGAGCTTCCGGAGGAGCTTCCTGCATCGACAAGAAGCGGCTGCCTTAAGATCGGCGCATACCTTGTCATCAGGAAGGTGATGGCGCATTACAGGCTTGAGGAGAGGGTCGGCGAGATCATCGGTAAAGACGCGGGCCTGTTCCTGGACCTGGCTGCCTATGCGATCGTAACGGAAAACAACGCGGCACAGTACTACCCGGACTACGCTTACAACCATCCGCTGTTCACATCCGATATGAGGGTGTACAGCGATTCGAAGATTTCGAGTTTCCTGCGCGATATCAGTCGTGATGACAGCATAAGATTCCAGAGTGAGTGGAACAAAGGGAGGGACCACAGGGAGAAGATCTATATATCCTACGACTCCACGAACAAGCACTGCCAGGCCGGCGACGTCGAGATCGCAGAGTATGGGCATGAAAAGGACAGGCAGAACAAGCCTGTTTTCAATTACGCGGTCGCTTATGACAGGACCAACCGGCTGCCGCTTTTCTACGAAGCTTATCCCGGCAGCGTCAATGATGTATCCCAGCTTCAGCACATGCTGGACAAAGCGGCGGCTTATGGTTACAGGAATGCCGGGTTCATACTGGACAGGGGATATTTCAGCGAATCGAACATCAGGTTCATGGACCGGAACGGCTTTGAGTTCATCATGATGGTGAAGGGATGCCGCGACCTGGTCAGTTCACTGATCTTAGAGCATAAGGGCGAGTTTGAGGACGAATGGGAGAACGCGGTCCCTTATTACGATGTCAACGGCATGACAGTAAAGGGCAGGCTGCTTAAAGGTGATGAAAAAGACAGGTACTTCCATATCTATTACAGTGATTACAGGAAGGCGAGAGAAAGGGCAAAGCTGCAACTGCTGATCCGGGAACAGAAGGAACAGCTGGAAAGCCTGAAAGGGACAGCTTATGAGAAGACCGGAGGCTGGAGGTCGCCATATTTTGACCTGATCTACCATACAGAGAAAGGGAGCGGAAAGAAGACCCTGCAGTTCATCCGGGAAAGGCGGGACGTGATATCGAGAGAGATCAGGCTGTGCGGGTACTTCTGCATCATCACTTCCGCGGAGATGACGGCAGAAACGGCGCTTGACCTGTATAAGAGCCGCGACGGTTCAGAGAAGCTGTTCCGAGGCGACAAGTCCTATCTCGGCGAGAGATCCATGCGCGTATACCATGATGAGCCGACACACAGCAAGATCTTCATAGAATTCGTGGCACTGATTATACGTAACAAGATCTATACGTGCCTGAAAGACCGGATGAAGGAACTCCACAAGAAAAAGAATTACATGACTGTCCCGGCGGCCCTGAAAGAACTGGACAAGATCGAGCTGATCAGACAGGCGGACGGAACATACATCCTGGACCACGCAGTGACAGCGACGCAGAAGGATATCCTGCAGGCTTTCAATCTGACAGCGGCAAATGTCCGGAAGGAAGCCGGAGAACTTGGGAAGCGGCTGAGTGTACTCACGAACTGATGGGAAGGTGAATGTTATGGCAAGGAAAGCGCTGGATATCAGGATAAGGATAGAGCGGCAGGAGAAGAAGATACTGAAGCTGAGACAGGAACTGGAGGAAGCGCAGGATCAATATGAGAAACTTCTCCAGGAGAAGGCAGAAACCGACAAGGAGAAGCTGTTCGAAGCTTATAAAAAGAGCAGGCGGAGCCTGGATGAGATCGTAGATTTTATGAAAGGCAAAGCTGATCTGTAACAAATATGCTACAGAAAAATGAAGTCGCAAGAAGAGCATTTGAGATGCGCTGAAGCGGCGAAAATCGATGTTGTTGAGGCGTTGAGAGTTAATTATCGGGGAAGTTCACATTTATTCGGATCGTCGGCTGTGGTTACAATGGGCTGCTCATGGTCTGTGAAGGTACCGTCTCCATCCTTGTCAGTATATACATTGGCGGCTCCACCCTCATTACGGATCACGGCGGTGTCCTCGGATAGATTAACAGTCGTGGTACCTGTTGAAGTTCCGTTTTCCTCATTCGTGACCGTCAGGTTCGTTCCACCGTTCGTCTGGATCTCGATCTGCTCGTCCGATTTCTGAAGGACCGTGTCACTCTTCCCGCAAGTGCCCTTGATCACCGTGTCGTGGAAGGTATCGTAATCGTCAGCATGGGAGAAACGGATCTCATAGTCCCCGGCTACACCGCCGTTATCAGCGCCGTCAATGGTGACCTTGTTGTTCTCAATGTCGAGGGTCGCGGATTGACCGGCGGCAAGGGTAACGTAGATCTTATTCGTTCCGTCAGAGAGAGTGAGTATTACTGCTTCGTTTGTACCGTCAAAATGATAGCTGGTTCCGTCGTACCAATAGAGATACCCATTTAAGCTCGACGAATCTTCACTTCCATTCATCGAGGTTATTGGAGTTCCTATATGCGTAATGCCTTCCTCAAAGATAATATTCTCAACCTTGCTTTTAGCTCCATAGCCTACAGTTCCTGTATACGCATTGGCTCCGCTGCCGGAAGACCTCGCATCCGTCATAATGCCGGTTTCTCCCGCTGTATATACAATCTCTTTTGCCCCGCAGCCAGCAAAAGTTGACGGGTCCGATCCTGAATAGGCAGTCCATGTTATATCTGTGGGCAGCGTCACTTTCTCCACGCCATTTGTCCCTTGAAATGCACCTGCACCCAAAACTAAACTGGACCGGATCTCAATCTCTTCCAGTGAGCTGCATCCTCTAAAGGCATCACTCCCTATCGACGTCATTCTTGATGGCAGGATTAGCTTACCATTCACTCCGGTGCAGTTGTAAAAAGCTGATCCGCCTATTGTTTTAAGCGATTCTGGGAGTTGTATCTCATACAAATTAGACTCTTTAAATGCATTGCTTTGAATGCTTGTCAGTCCTTCTGGCAAACTGACTTCAACCGGATTTTAACCGATTAGGGCGGAGTGTTGTCGGGAATATCCCAAGAAACATAAGGAGTCCTGTTCATCCTAAACCGCATCTCTTTTTTTTAAGTCTTTACAAAGGCTAACCTTTTCCGGTGTAATAAGGCTCTGTCAACGTAAAACGTCAACGAGCCCCTTAACACTTTATTGGACATTTTCCCTGCTTATTTAACTAATAGCTTGTTTTATGCTTCGTTGACGCTGCACGTTGACAGCTAAGGAAAATTTCCAGGAAATACAAGGCTTTCCGGCCATCCCGGGCTGCTTTTCCCTGTCAATTAACCGTCAACCTGGGCGTCAACGAAGCGTTCAGTCCGGGAAGGGAATCTCTTCTCCGAACGTGACCTGATGAAACCCATCGTCCGTTGACACGCCTCCGTTGACATCCGGGATCCTCTCCCACCCCTTCTGTGTGCCGTACTCGCCGCCGAAGCGGCGGGGGCTGTCAAAATGCCGCCACCCTTTCAGCGTCCCCTCCAGGATCAGCTGGTTCATGATGTCGTTGATCTCATTGGTCTGCCATCGCCGTGGCTGCACGAACTCATTGTGAAGGGCTTCTTTAAAGAGCTGCCTTGAGCAGACCCTGCTGCCGCTGTAGTCCTCCATATAGGCGAGGATAAGGCCCGCGTCTACATCCTCCTGCATGAACTGCCTCTGCCTTCGCCGCACCTCCGCCTCCATCTCTTTTGAAAGCTTCAGTTTCACACTACCCCTGCGCCAGCTCTCCATGACCTCCGCCCACATCTGCAGGATATAAGCCCTGGACTCCTGTTCGTTATCTAGGATAAACTCCTCTGCCTCATTCACCTGGCACGCGACCGGCAGGAAACGGCGGTTCCCGGTCCGGTCCTCCGGCAGGAAGCTGACCTTGTTGGTTGTCCCGGCAAAGACGCACTGCCTCGGCCGGTCTTTCGGATACCGCTCGTAGGGTGTCCGGTAGATTTCCTGCTGGCGTGAGAGAAAACTCTTGACCGCCTCGTTGCTCCTCGCATTGTTTGTGGCGAGCATCTCGGACAGCTCGATGATCCAGTGGCCCTGCAGTTTCTCATAGGCCTTCGAGTTTTCCAGATCCTTCAGGTCATCCGTAAACCACTCGTCCCAGACCGCCAGGAGCCGGAAGAAGGAAGACTTTCCCGCTCCCTGGCCTCCGATCAGGCAGATGATATAGTCGAACTTCACGCCCGGGTTAAACACCCTAGCAACAGCCCCCAGCATAAAGAACTTCAGGATTTCATACGTGTAATCGCTGTCATCAGCACCAAGGAAATGACGAAGTGCATAGCGGACCCGCTCCTTCCCATCCCACTTAAGGCTGTTTAAGAAGTCACGGACCGGATGATAGCTGTTCCTGTCTGCCGTGATATGAAGAGCCTCCTCGAGGATCTTAAGGGAAGAAAAACCGTAAGTCCTCTCGCAGTACAGGTGGATGTTGCGCACGTCATTGTCTGTCAGCGCAGCGCCGTCCCTGCGTGTCCATCCCATATCCTTTACGATATCGACCCTCTGCGTCAGCTCGTTGAAGCGGATGGAATCACGCAGAAGTGGATCATAGGACATGATCCGTTCCGCGTTCGACACACAGCTTTTGACCTGGCCTTTTGTCGTCATCTCCAGCATCTCCCGTACCTCCTCCGTCGTCATGTCCGGCTGGAGCTTCACCGCTGTCTCGTGCAGCTCGTTCAGGGTCTCTGGTTTCATATTCATCCATTCGCTTCTCAAGTTCCCGTATCTCCTTTCCCCTCCGGATCACGATGTCTGCTTTTTCTTCCGCTAAGCCACAGAACAGCTGATCCAGAAGATATTCAACATAGTCTCTTTTGTGCATCGCCAAAACAAAGAGCGGGTGATACTCCGCATCAGGTGATTCCGGTGCAAATGCATCCGCCCATCCGCTCAGAAGACGGTAATAACGGCAGTACGTGCTATAAGCCCGTCTCACTACGCGGTTAAACAGCTGTTCCTCCATACGGTCCCGCTTTGCCCTGCATACAGTCTGCAGTTTAGATTTCTCCCTTCCCTCACACGTGACGGAAATATGAAAATCGGATGCCAGCTTCCGTGCCGCTTCATAGGGAGTAAGGCCGAACAGCTTCGCCGTGAAATCAATCACGTCGCCTTTCTCCCCGCACCCGAAACAGTAAAAGTGCCTGCCAACCTTCATGCTCGGTGTCCTGTCGTCATGGAACGGGCACCGCGCCATTCCATTCCGTTTGATATCAAATCCGTAGAAGCTTGCCGCACGTTTTGTGCTTACCTGTTCTTTGACCCGGCTGTAGATATTCATCTGATTCTCCCTCCCCTTTTTCTGAAAAATAAATAAGCGCCTACTTTGATCAGCACACACCGGTAAACACAGACGCCTGTCATCATTTCCGATTCTTAAATGATTCCTGCTGCAGTAAGCAAAGAATTATAATCATCTCCCTGCTGCATAAATAATAATAAAAATAAACCCCTTTATTTTCCTCGGCAGGAAATACCCAGTATCAGGTGACGGTACCCCATCACCTGACTGGGCGGGGTTTCACCCTCGACCCGAGCCGGGCACTCCGTCCCGGCACCCCGGCAAAGGAACTGCGTCCCTTTGATCCCGCGGCCATTACAATTCAAAAGAGAATTGTTTTCCCGATTTCTTGTAATGGCGCATTCCATTCAAAGCATCTGTTTCGTAATCTTTATAAATGCAGATACTGGAAATCAGCATCTGCATTTACAGACCGGATTATGATTTCCCGCTTTGAATGGAAGAACGAAAAAGCACCTGTCTCTTCCGGATGTTTCGGTTAAGACAAGTGCTTTTATCGTTCTGTTTCATGCTGTCTTCGTATGTGCGGCTGTCCCTTTTCTTCCCGCCGTCGTGCATTCGCTTCACCGGCTTCCCGCTTCGCTCTCTCAAGCTGTTCCCGGATTGATTCGCGGACCGGCTCCACCATCTCTTTCTGTTTCTCCGGGTTATTAAAGATGGCGGCAAGCCTGTCCGTGATATGCTGCGTCATCCCGCGGAATCGGTTCATTATGTCTGAGAAGACTCTGCCGATATACTTTTTAAAATGATCACTAAGTCTCGGGTCGCGCAAAACTTCTTCATGCTTGTCCGCGATAATGTCAAAGCCCGTATTCCGCACTTCCTCGCGGACTGTATCGGAGACAACTTCGACGGCCTTCTCATAGGCTGCATTTGCCACTTCTTCAACGAACCGCTCTGTGTCTTCTATGCGGACCGTAAGGGAGTTGAGGACGTCCTCTTTTGATCCAATCATCTCGTCCTGCGCGGCCATCTTTTCTTTCTGCTTCATCAGGATATAGTCCTGTTTCTCCAGATAAGACCTCCCTCCGTATGTGACTTCCTCATCGAGGCGGAGGCCGTGCTGCGCACAGATGTCAAAGAGCATCCCGCGGCAGGCGGCATCAAACGATACCTTCCGGTTGTTGAGCCGCCCCGGTTTCTTATCCGGGTCCGGCCGCTCGAAGCCGAGCGCTTCCAGCGCTTTCTCCTGCTGCGGGGCGGTCTCCCCGTAGCGGTTCTCACAGTCAAAGACGTGGCGCTCGTGGATATGTGGCGTAGCCTCATCGAGGTGCAACGACCAGTCAAGGATATGGACATGGCTGCCAAAGCGCTTCTCAAACTCCTCAAAAAAGTCTGAGGCGACCTGTACTAACACGCGGGGCGGCACGGCCTCTTCTACCGTCCCGATCTGGATGAGGGATTCCTCCGGGCAGGTCTTCTTATCCAGCCTCAGGTCATCGGGAGTGCGGTCCCGTGAGGAGTGCCCTGTCTTCCGATTCCGCTCATGCTGCCCCATACAGAAATCCGTATAGCGGTCAAAGTAGAACGCCTTCTCAATCTCCTCAAAGGAGTGAGCAGTCCGCTCCGCATCTTCTTCCGGAGGATGGAAACCCTGGAAGCAGTCCCAGTAGACATTCTGCCCCGCCTTCTCTTCATTGATGTGGTCACTGTTGCCGACAGTAAACCGGCGGTCATTGTGTTTCGGGTTATACGCGCCGTTCCTGCCGGACCGGCCGTTGTGCCTTGTCAGTTTCATAATGCGCCTCCTTTCCCAGAGCCCGGTACCGATACAAAAAAGGCCTGTCCCTGCCGGAAACGCATGCATTACTGTCTGCGATCATCCTGCAAAGAAAACAAGTCCTCTAAGTATCTGTACCGGCCCCGTCAAAAAGCCGGTGCTCCCGTCAAAAATGAAACGGTCTCTTTTTTCATGAGGGGCTGCAAATATGAGATTGTCAATGAACAGCCCTTATGATTCATATGAATCAAGTCCCGCTTTTCAGGACTTGAATTATCTTTGGCTGATTCAAATCCCCATTTGGGGATTTGATCTTTGTCTGCCGTCTGAACTGCCCATACCTGTTCGATGCGGGAAGGTTCATAAAGGCTCTCCTCGTAAAGGCCGGTATCCATACAAAAAGGATCTGCCCTTTCCGGAAATCCGATCACAGCCGGCTGCGTCTTCCCCTCAAAGGAAACAGGTCCTATAAGTACTTATACCTCCTTCGCCAGAAAAACCGCTGTTTTCATCAAAAATGGAACTGCTGCTTCTTTTAACAGGAGATATTTCATATATGGAATTTTCGGTGATATACACAGGCGCCTTACAGTTATCAAGTCCTGACTTTCAGGACTTGCATTAACTTTGGCTGCGTAAAGCGGACATTCGCATTCCGCTTTGCTCCATGCTCATGAACCGCGGCCGCCAATGGCGGCCTCTCAGCAGGAGCATTAAACTCCTGCTGAGACAACAGTCCCCCTTTACCCCCACCTACGCCTCTGTGGCTTAGAGGTGGGGGACTGTTTACGCGGTTCAAATCCCCGTTTTGGGGATTTGAATTCCCACTACAATTTCAAGGGAACATCCTGTTCCCTTGACGCAGTGTCCCGAAACAGTAATAGATCGTCTTCCCGCAGCATGAAACTGAATCTTTTCACTCTCAGACGGGGATCCGGGCAGACCGCGTAAGGATCCTCCTCGATCAGTTCCCGGATATGCTTAAGGCCTCTCTTCTCGATCCGTCGGACCGTCCTCCTTGCCCAGTTTAAACGGGCGGCGGTTTCATCACAGCTGTGACTCTTATCATCAAACCCATACCGGTACCACAGGCAGAGATACTCCTCCCTAGAACGGATCTGCGTCATTGCCCGCCGGACCGAGTCGGTTTCCAGCTTCCGGAAAGCTTCCCGCTCCGCGCCTTCATACCGCCCCAGATAAAGGCCCGCAAGATAGTACCGGTTTCCATCCCGTTCTTCCTCAAAGAACCAGGAAGCGCTCCTGTGCTCCCATGATGTATCAACTGTTTTCACGGCCTCTCTAAGGCACACAGCATAGTACGCCTTCATCCGCTTCCGGATCCAGTACTTCGCGTATGTGGGAAACGAGGCACCGCCGTCTTCCCTGTACCGCCCCATCGCCTCCAGCATTCCGACATACCCCTCCTGCATCAGGTCCTCCTGTTCCCTTGCTTTGACGTAAGAGGACTTCCTGCTGGCGTGTTTAAGGTTTTTATACTCTGTTTCGACGAGCTGCCGGTAGCGGCCAAAGAGAACCTCTGAAGCGTCCCTGTCTCCTTCCCCATAGGCGCGGCAGAGGTCTGCGTCTGATGCGGCCTCTAAATCTGCGCCGGTGCCGTTTCCTTCCCGTTTCCGCATTGCATATCCTCTCCGCTCAACTCGGCTGCTGCCTTTAAAATGACCCTTTCCACTTCCTCTTTCGTCTCCCCGGACATAGCTGCAAACAGAGGATCTCCAAGGAGCATATGCAGCATCGTCTCAAACTGTTTCCTCGGATCAACCGGCTCATTCTTTCCAAACGGTTCAAACGCGCTGTGTAAAAATGCCGCACTGTCATCCGCAGTGAACCGGTTGGAGAGGGCTGTCCCGGAAGATATATCCTCCCGCAAAGCAGTGAGAAGACGGCGGAAATGTTCTGTGAGGATTGCAGTATTGAATTCATCGGGGTCGATGAGCATGGACTCTGCCTCCCTCTCCAGGTCCCGGATCCCCTTTTGCTTTTCTTCCGGGCAGGAAGCCCTTATTCCCGCCAGAACCGCCTCTTCCGCGATCCTGAGGCTCTCATTCCGGGCTTTTAGCCCCGCCGCCGGCTGACCGCTAAGATAAAAGAACATCCGCCTTGTCAGGGCACAGAACTCCCCGTGTTCCAGCAGCCTGTTCAGCATCTCCACATCCGTCTTCCGATGAAGGATGTTCCGGACCGCTTTTTTTGTAAGACCGAGAGTGACGACCGTGGCCGGCAGTCCCTCTATGTCCGTCTTCCCTACCAGATAATCCAGGCTCACATGAAAGGTGTCCGCGTATTTCAGAAGAAGCTCACAGGGCATCCGGGTATCCTGGCCGTTCTCTATGCGGCTCTGCGTGCTGGGACTGATTCCAAGCTGCCACGCAAGTTCTTTTGCCGTCATGCCCTTTCTTTCCCGCAGGATGCGGATCCGTTCCCCGCAGTCCGTTTCAAAGCGGATTCCCTGCGGCGGCCTTCTCTGCCCGGCCGGAGATCTGTACCTCATATGCTGCATCCTAAGCTGCTTATTACTCCTCTTCATATTATCCCCGCATCCTGCAATGTAATGATGGATTATGGTTCCGAAAAGAACAAACGTTCCGAATATATGTTCGTATTATATATGATGTGCCGTCCATTGGCAATAGGTTTCACAGAATCGTCAGGAAGTAATGACTGCTGCAGGATCCTTTATTCGCGGGAAATGCTGCCATTCATTACCATCCGCCTTTATGACAGCTGCATTTCAAAAATGAAATTCGTCCCCTTCTTTACGCCCGCTTTTTCTCTTTTGACAAAAATCAGGCTCCATCTTGAAAAACCCGTATAGGTACCTAAAGAGGCTTCCGGAGACGGAAGCCTCTTTTTTGCGCAAATAACTGTAATGCGAAAGAGGTGAAGAATCATGATGGAACTTAAAAACGCAGAAATCGAAGCAAAAAAGCCAAGTCTATTAAAACAGCTGGCACACCTTCAAAAAGAAGCTGAAGAAAGAACAGCTCAGAAAAAAGCACAAATGGCTGCCCTGAAAGCCGCACAGGATTCGGAGCAGACAGCTCGCTCGGAGAATCCGGAAGAGAATGCAATAACGGTACTGTTAAATCTCTTTGATTCTGGTAAAATTGATAGAAGTGATCTGCCGGAAGACCTATTTGACAATATGATTAAAGAAAAACAGGAGGCATATGTAAAAAAAATCCATCCCTACAAAATCTGTCAAGGAAAAGATGGGCGTTTTAGGACGCATGTACTGGATCCGAACAGAGCTGACAAAAGAAAATCAATCGCAAAAGGAAGTTATGAGGAACTGATTGAGGCACTGTACGATCATTACCATGCCATTGAACATCTGGGGAAGGCAACCAGAAAAAAGATCTGTACTATGAGGACTCTCTATCCTGTCTGGATGGAGCACAAAAAGCTGGAAGCGGCTTCTGATGTATATCCACTCCGCATCAATACCGACTGGAAACGGTTTTATGAAAATGACGATATTGTTGATGTCCCTCTTGAAAAGTTGACACCACTTATGTTGGAGGAATGGGCGCTCAGAACGATCAAGGCGAATCAGTTGACAAAGAGCTGTTATAACAACATGACCATCATAATGCGTCAGGCTCTTGATTACGCGGTTGATTCCAAGTTACTGAAAGAAAATCCCTTCCGCTCTGTCAGTATTGATAAAAAGCGGCTTCTTGCCAAAACAAAGAAGAAGGATAATTGCCTTCAGGTTTTTACTGATGAGGAAGTACAGAAATTTGAAGCACTTGCATGGGATGATTTCAGAAAAGCCGGAAAAAAGGTTTACAGACTGGCTCCGCTCGGTGCCATGTTTATGTTTTATACCGGCGTCCGTGTGGGTGAACTTACAGGTCTGCGCTTTTCGGATATTATCAATGATCAGATCCACGTTCAGAGAATGGTTCGAAGAGATGATCATAAAGTAATAGATCATACTAAGTCTGACAGCGGTGACCGCTTCATTCCCCTTACGTCTAAAGCCCTTGAAATCATCGATGCTGCAAAAACTTTCTTAAAAGAAAAAGGTGTTGAGCCGGACGGCTGGATCTTCTCAGAATACGAACGCCCTCTGCCCAGCAGAATTGTCGAAGAGTATTACGAAAAGTACTGCGCCGCGATCGGCACTCCTCATAAGAGCACACATTGCGCCAGAAAGACATTCACGTCTTCACTCATCGATGCAAATATCAATATCAGAACAGTAAAGGATGTTGTAGGACATGCAGATGAACGGACCACATATCATAACTATGTGTTTGACCGCAGTACACCTGCGGAAAAGAAAAGAAAGTTCGAAGAAGCCCTGTCTTATTGACTTGGTCCCATTCAAATTAAGTGGAAATATTGCCTAAAAATGACTAAAAAAGCCCTGTACCCATGAATTAGGTATGTACCCGACACAATTTCACAACAGCGGCAGCTTAAAGGAGCTTGCCGCGTTACATACGATCTATGAAAAACCTTGAAAACAAAGGCTTCTGAGACCCCAAGGCAAAAAAATAAGACCTCGTATGAGGTCTTGTAAAAAGTGCGCCTCCAGGGACTCGAACCCTGGACACCCTGATTAAGAGTCAGGTGCTCTACCAACTGAGCTAGAAGCGCTTATTCAATTCTGCGTCGAAATTGTTTTCTTATCTGTGACGCAAGTGTTATTATAGGGGAAGAGTTTTAGAAATGCAAGAGTTTTTTTAAAAAAATTTCCGAAGCATATTTTCGGGGTAAAATACATTACTGCAGACAGAGAGGAAAGAACGTATATGATTTTTGACACACATGCGCACTATGATGATGAAGCTTTTGACAATGACCGCGATGCGCTGATCGCAGGCCTTCCTGCAGCGGGGATCGGACGGGTCGTCAATATCGCAGCATCTCCCGGGAGCATTGATGAATGCCTGGAGCTTGCCCACAAATACCCGCACGTGTACTGTGCTTTGGGGATCCATCCGGAACACTGCGCCGATATGACGGAAGAACTGCTATGTGAGATCAGGGAGAAGCTCAGCGATCCGAAGGCAGTCGCCGTGGGAGAGATCGGACTTGATTATTACTGGCCGGAACCGGATCAGGAACTTCAGAGGCACTGGTTCGCGAGACAGCTGCAGTTGGCCGCGGAAGTCGATCTTCCTGTGGTCGTCCATTCGAGAGAAGCGGCCGCGGATACATATCGGATCATGAAAGAAAACCATGCTGAGAAGACCGGAGGTGTGGTACACTGTTATTCCTACAGCGCGCCCATGGCAAAGGAATTTGTCAAAATGGGGTTCTATATCGGAGTGGGCGGCGTTGTTACATTTAAAAATGCCAGAAAACTGGTCGAAGTGGTAAAAGAGATACCTTTGGAGCGGCTGCTCCTTGAGACGGACTGCCCTTATCTTGCACCCGTGCCTTTTAGGGGGAAGAGAAATTCATCGTTGTATCTTCCATATGTAGTCAGCAGGATCGCGGAGATCAAGGGCATTACTAAAGAGGAAGTTATCCGTGTGACCCGGCAGAACGCGGAAAAGATGTACAGACTGTGATCCGGGACGCTGAAAATACGGATCACAGGACAGATCGGAGAGGAATATGAGAGAACAGTTAGCAACACCGGGAGCGACCCGGTATATATTGGAGAAATACGGAATCAGGGCCAGGAAAAAGTACGGGCAGAATTTTCTGATCGATGCCAATGTGATCAGAAATATTGTGGAAGCGGCTCAGATCACGGAGGAGGACTGCGTTCTGGAGATCGGACCGGGAATCGGCAGCATGACACAGCTCCTGTCAAGCGCTGCAGGACGGGTGGTCTGTGTGGAGATTGACGAGAGTCTGCAGCCCGTCCTTGACGAGACGCTGGAAGACTGTGCCAATGTCACGATCCTGTGGCAGGATATTCTGAAGACAGATCTGAAAATGATCTGCGAAGAGTATAACGGAGGAAAGCCCCTCAAAGTCGTGGCAAATCTTCCATATTATGTGACGACGCCGATCCTGATGCAGCTGCTCGAGCAAAAGAATGTGTTCACCAGCATCACGGTCATGGTCCAGAAGGAAGTGGCGGACAGGATCCGCTCGGGGCCGGGCAGCAAGGAATACGGGGCGCTGTCGCTGGCTGTGCAGTATTTTGCCAGGCCGGAAGCGGTGATGACGGTCTCGCCCTCTTCCTTTATACCCAAGCCCGGCGTAGACAGCACTGTGCTCTGTCTGAAGGCTTTTGACAAGCCGCCGGTCGAATGCGATGAGAAAGTCATGTTCGCGCTGATCCGAGCGGCCTTCAACCAAAGGCGGAAAACTCTGGCCAATGCGATCTCCCACGGATACTGCCTGGAAGGGCGCACCTTCACGAGGGAAGAAGTGACGGAGGCTTTGGAGAAAACAGGACTTCCGGCGACGGTCAGAGGAGAAGCGCTCACGCTGGAGCAGTTTGCGCAGCTATCCCGGGCACTGGGCCGATGACCGGCATCGGAGTCCGGTGAGCCGGAAAGTGAATGCGTTTGAAAGAGAAGGTTGAGCGGCTTTGTTTTTGACATTGCCATAGGCGTATGCTAAACTGAAATTAGTAATTTTGCCCTGTTTTTCAGGGAATGGGAGTCGGTTTGTAGTAAATTGTGACGAGTAACTGACTGAGGTTAAAAGTTGGATAAATATGAATTGAAAGTGACGATCGGCGAACTGGATTCGCTGATCTCAAGGCATCGATTCAAAGAGGCGGCAGAACTGGCGGATCAGGTCGACTGGCGCCGTGTAAAGAATGTGAGGACTCTGTGCAGGGTCAGCGATGTCTATAAAATTAACCGGAGATACGAAGACAGCAAACGGATCCTGGAAATGGCCTACGCCAAGAGTCCCTACGGAAGACAGATCATTTTCTCCCTCTGCGAGCTGGAACTCAAGATCGGGAATTACGTGAGAGCGCTGCAGCTCTACAACGAGTACATCAATGTCGCGCCGAGAGATTCGGACCGATATGTGCTTCAGTACAAGTTGTATAAAGCTCAGAACGTGAGCGTGAACGAGAGAATTGCCGTTCTGGAAGAAATGGCGAAGCATGATATGAGGGACCGCTGGTGCTTTGAGCTCGCCAAGCTGTATCTGGAAGCAGGGGAGAGGCAGATGTGCGCCTCGCAGTGCGATGAGATCATTGCTTTCTTCGGGTACGGCAGATATGTACTTAAAGCACTGGAACTCAAGGCAACCTTCACCGAGTTGACACCCGTGCAGAAAGCGCTGTACAGGAAGATGACCGGAGAAGAGGAAGAGGAGATCCCGGAGCCGCCGGCCGCTGTCCCAGCCGGATTTGGCAGTGAGAGCGCCGGGGCGTATACGGACGCAGCATCGGATCCCGGCGGTTCAAAACCGGAAAACGGCAGGCAGACGTCGGAGAACATGAAGCGCCGACAAAATACAGAGGGCTCGGATGCGAAGACGGCAGGACCGGGTGAACAAGGTTCAGGCGCGCCGGAAAGCGGAACAGGGACGCAAGGCGACGCATCAAAGGTACAGGATGCAGGATCCGAGGCGGACAGAACCGGTGAAGGTGCAGGTGTTGCAGCCGGCCACACAAGAATTGTTGCCGACACGTCAAGACCGCCTTTAAAGAGCGGGAAAGCTGATGCCGGTCAGGGGCAGACAGCAAAAGAAGAAAAAAATACAGATCAAGATCAGGAAAAAGCGGGTACTTCAGATACTGAAGAACGCGCGGAAACGAAGGCGGACGGACAGGACAAGGGCCAGGAATGGATCCCCGAACTCAACAGAGATCACTCCTCTGCGGAGATTCCGTGGGAATATGAAGAATATGAGATCAATTCCGGAGCACTTAGAAAGAAACCGGTCAATAAAAAGGACAAAGCCGCAGAGGAGGAAACTCCGGCTGTAAGCGATGCGCCGGGAAAGAGAGCAGAGGAGAAAGCGGGAAGAACGCGCAGAGACAACCGGCTGCAGGAGCAGACGAAAAGCTCTCCGGACCACTCTGTTTTTGAGGACTATTCATTCCAGATCAGCTCGGACGACGAGATAGGGCTCTCTCAGGAGAGCATGCAGAAAATGATCGCCAAGGGCATGCGGGATCTGGAAAACTACGATACATATCTCCGTCAGGAGACGGACGGACAGTATGCAATGGTCATTCAGGAGGAGCCGAAACCGGAGAAGCAGATCACCGGCCAGCTCAATCTCGAAGAGATCATGTCCGAGTGGGAAAAAGTAAAACGCAATTTCTATGAGTTCAACGGCCTTGAAGAAGAGGAACCTGAGCCGGTCACAGAACCGACCGTGATCGGAGAAAAGCCTGAAAAGGAACAGATCGCTTCTATGTACACGAAGTCGTGGGATCCGACGGAAGTGCACAAGGCACTGCAGATCCGGGACGACGACGAGGGCCGCGTCAAATATGACACGAGCCTGTTTGTCACGGAAGGCGGAGGAGAGTTCCCGGAAGAATTCGCTGTGGAGAAGATGCCGGACAGCTCAAAGAATGTCGACAGGTACCGGCAGTCAAATCCTCAGATGTATCTGCACTCGGAGGATTCCATCAAGCAGCTGACCAGAGCGCTCGACAGGATCTTTCTGGAAGGCGGGATCGGAAATGTGATCATCACCGGCGATGAGGGAGCGGGAACGCTGAGTCTGGCCAGGGAGCTGGTGCGCAGATACCGCAGGATCAATCCCAATTTCGTGGGACAGATTGCAAAGTCGGAGGGAAGATATATTACCAGGGAGAACATGACCCGTGTGATCCCCCGCATGCCTTTCGGGGCACTGATCATCGAGAGGGCTGCGATGATGAGCGAGGAAGGCGCAGCGGCGCTGTGCGACATGATCGAAGTGCCGGAGCGCAGTATTTTGATCATCATGATAGACCGAAAAGGTGTAATGGATGCGTTTTTGAACGATCATCCCAGATTCCGGGAGATGTTCCCGGCGAGGGTGGATATAGCGGCACTGAGCGTTGAAACGCTGCTGGGGTATGCAAGAGAGTATGCCGGGAAGCAGCAGTATGAAATCGATGAGTATGGACTTAGCGCTCTTCAGAGCAGAATAATGTCCATGCAGACGGTGGAACACAGTGTTACGCTCGAGGATATCAGGGATATCGTTGACGAAGCTATTTATTATGCCAGCCGCAAGACCCTGTCGAGTCTTGTGGATACATTCTCCCGCAGAAGGGGAGGAGCACAGAACAGAATTGTATTGAGAGATAAAGATTTTCTTCATTACTGAGTTGGAACTTCATCACGAAGTCGAACATGGCAAACTGTATCAGGAGGGGTAATACTATGGCAGTGAAAAAAACAGCGTCAACCGTAAAAAGCAGTGCAGCGGCAAAAACCGCAGCCAAAAAGACAGCGGCTAAGAAGCCTGCTGCCGCAAAGAGTACCAAGGCGGTAAAGAAACCGGTCGTGGCACCCGCGGATCCCAAAGTGTTCATTTCGAACGACGATGCATATTGGTTCGGAAACGGAACACATTACCAGATCTATAAAAAGCTGGGCGCTCATCCTTCGGAAGAGGACGGTCAGAAGGGTTTCTTCTTTGCTGTATGGGCTCCGAATGCCAAGGCGGTCCATGTGGTCGGATCCTTCAACGGATGGAATGAAGATCAGCATCCGATGACCAAGTTCAACGCAGGCGGCATCTGGACACTCTTCATTCCCGGACTCGGAGAGGGAGAGATCTACAAATACTGCATTACAACACAGGACGGAAAGAAAAAGTACAAAGCGGATCCGTATGCATACTGGACGGAAATGCGTCCGGGCACTGCATCCAAGACTGTGGATATATCAGGATTTAAGTGGGGAGATACCCGCTGGATGAATGCGCGTGCCAAGAAGGATCCCAACCGCGAGCCTCTTGCAGTTTATGAGTGCCATATCGGTTCCTGGATGAAGCATCCGGACGGCACTGAGGACGGATTCTATAACTACAGGGAGTTTGCAGATCGTCTGGCAGAGTACCTCACGGTCATGAAATTCACACATGTGGAACTGATGGGAATTTCCGAGCATCCTTTCGACGGATCCTGGGGATATCAGGTGACCGGGTATTATGCTCCTACGTCCCGTTACGGCCATCCGAAGGATTTCATGTATCTGGTGGATACACTCCACAAGCACAATATCGGCGTTATCCTTGACTGGGTGCCCGCTCATTTCTGCCCGGACGATTTCGGACTTGCTGAATTTGACGGAACCTGCATCTACGAAGATCCCGATCCGCGCCGCGGACAGCATCCCGACTGGGGAACCAGGATCTTCAACCTTGCCAAGAAGGAAGTGTCCAACTTCCTGATCGCCAACGTCAACTACTGGATCAACGAGTACCATATCGACGGTATCCGTGTGGACGCAGTTGCTTCGATGCTTTATCTTGACTACGGCAAGAAAGAGGGACAGTGGCTTCCCAACCAGTACGGCGGAAATGAGAACCTGGATGCGATCGAATTCTTCAAGCATCTCAATTCAGAGCTTCACGGTGCATATCCCGGATTCCTTACGATCGCGGAAGAATCCACCGCATGGCCCAAGATCACGGCCAGACCCGAGGACGGCGGCCTGGGCTTCTCCTTCAAGTGGAATATGGGCTGGATGCACGATTTCTGCGAATATATGAAGCTGGATCCGATCATGAGAAAGGGAGACCACAACGGACTGACCTTCGCAATGAGCTACAACAGCGCCGAGAAGTATATTTTGCCGCTCTCCCACGACGAGGTGGTGCACCTCAAGTGCTCCATGGTCAACAAGATGCCCGGATACAAGGTGGACAAATACGCGAACCTGCGCGTCGGCTACACCTTCATGTTCGGCCATGAGGGCAAAAAACTGCTGTTCATGGGCCAGGAATTCGGCCAGGAGCACGAGTGGAACGAAGCGACTGAGCTGGAATGGTGGAGACTGGAAGAGGGCAAGGACGACAACTATCTTAATATCGGCATGAAGTACTATGTACAGAAACTGCTGGAGATCTACAGAAGCCACAAATGCCTGTATGAGATCGATGATGACTGGTCCGGATTTGAGTGGATCAATGCGGACGACGCGGACAGAAGTATTTATTCATTCTTCCGCAAATGCCCTTCCCAGAAGAAGAGTCTTCTCTTTATCCTGAATATGACGCCGGTTAAGCGCGAGGGCTACAGAGTCGGTGTACCGGTCCGCAAACAGTACAAGCTCCTGCTCAACAGCACGGAACTGGTATACGGCGGCGCCGGAGAGACCAGTGTCCCCGAAGTCCTCAGGGCGAAAAAGGGAGAGTGCGACAAGAGAGAACAGTATATCGAGTTCGATCTTCCGGCTTACGGAGCAGTCGTATTTGAGTTTACTCTGTAAAAATATGGAAACTAGGTGGTTAAAATGAAAAAAAGTCATGAATCTGCGGAGGACTATCTTGAGACGATTCTGATCCTGAGGGAAAAGAACGGAAATGTGCGCTCGATCGACATCGTCAACAAAATGAATTACTCTAAGCCGAGCATCAGCATTGCCATGAAAAAGCTCAGATCTGAAGGGTATGTCGAGATGGATCTCAACGGGTATATAACCCTGACTCCCAAAGGAGAGGAAACAGCACAGAGGATCTATTCGCGCCACAGGCTGCTGGAGAAAGTACTTGTCGCCATAGGTGTTGATGAAGAAACCGCATCAGAAGAAGCCTGCCGCATTGAACATGATATCAACGACGAAACATACGAGAAGATCAATGCGTTTTATAATAAGCACTTTGACTCTTTTAACGAGTAAAAGGAGGCTGTTTTGGGAACTATACTGAAGGTCCCGCATATTGAACAGACAGACGAATGGCCGTGCGGCGACGAGTGCCTGTGTGCGGTCATGCTGCTGAGATATTTGGGAATCAGGATCTCAATGGATGAGTTTATCGATTTTTTCCTTCCGCAGGAGCAGATGCGGCGCAAAGAAGGACAGCTGATCGGACCGGACCCGGATCTTAAATTTGCGGGCAGTCCGTATGACAAGAGTTCGTTCGGATGCTACCAGGGCGTTCTGATCAAGGCGCTCAATGAGTGTTTTGCCCAGAAGGGCCTCTCATACAGGGCGGAGGACGCGACAGGGAAATCGACGGAGGAGCTTCTCACCGAAGGCGTCATGAAAGGCGTTCCCGTTCTGTACTGGGCGAGCGAGGGAATGAAGCCCACGCACCCGGGGTACAGCTGGAACTGTAAGAGCAGCGGCAATAAGGTTCAGTGGACCGAAGGCGCCCAGTGTATGCTGCTGATCGGAAGCGATGTGAATGAACTCGTTTTCAATGATCCGTCCATTCCGGAAGGCGCAGTACACTACTCCAGAATGACTGCCGTGAAGAGGCACGCGGAACTGGGAAAGAGGGCAGCCATCGTCAGGATCAGCTGAGTGCCGGATGCCGGCCTGAGCTTTGCGCAAATAAGGAACACAAGTAAGGAGCACAGTGAATGATTCGTATTACAATGAAAGACGGAGGCGTGATCGACATTGCGCTTGATGCGAAAGCTGCACCGATCACAGTAGAGAATTTTGAAAAACTGGTGAAAGACCACTTTTACGACGGCCTGATCTTTCACAGGGTGATCCCGGGATTTATGATTCAGGGCGGTGACCCTCAGGGAACCGGCATGGGAGGCCCCGGCTGGCATATCAAGGGTGAGTTCGCCGCGAACGGATGGGACAACCCGATCCGTCATGAGAGAGGCGTGATCAGCATGGCCAGAGCCCAGAACCCCGACAGCGCCGGAAGCCAGTTCTTCATCATGCATGCAGATGCCGACTATCTGGATGGCCAGTATGCCGCATTCGGAAAAGTTGTGAGTGGAATGGATGTCGTAGACAAGATCGCCTCAGTCCCGACACTGAGGTGGAACAACCGGCCTCTTACAGACCAGGTGATCGATACGATCCGGATCGTAGAGGACTAAGGAGAGATTTGAGGGGCGCCGCCCAAGGAAATGATTCCTGGGGCGGCGCCCCTTTCACATTTTCATCACAA
>Ga0310695_10003207_pt1 | contig 32626 bp, 34 predicted proteins | sample RumenRJG_04DNA_FD_203882 | JGI IMG/M metagenome (GOLD analysis project Ga0310695, IMG submission 203882) | Bovine rumen microbial communities from Lethbridge, Alberta, Canada - RJG_04 (v2) (version 2) | ecosystem: Host-associated > Mammals > Digestive system > Stomach > Rumen | place: Canada...
AAAAGTGCGGGGATTTCGGGGCATCCCCTAGGATTTCTTTGCACATAGTATAGCATTCCCAGACGGATCATGCAAGCGTAAATCGGAGAATTCTAGCATTTTTGATTTAATGGGCAGACATTACATAAAACTTGTCTCGCGGCAAACCATTTACCTTACGAATCGTGTCAAGCATGAATTTATTCGCCTGATGAAAGACATACAGATCAATGTCGCCATGGGCCAAATTGTTCTTGGCGAGGACATCCGCCATCGTATTTGGTACAATGTCCAACGTGAAGTTGAAAATCTCCGGCCCGTCCATGAACAACTTGTTGTCACGGACAATAAGTTTTCCTGCGCCAGAACCATCGGTTCCAAACGAGAATGCACCTATCTTGGACGCGACCTCTTCATCAATCAAGGTTGCCGCCGCACCATCGCCGAATATAGTGCGCGTAGACTTGTCCTCCGCCGCAATATACTTGGTATAAGTTTCCGCCGTTACTAGCAGAACATTCTTAGCCATTCCACCGGCAATTAGCCCCTTGGCAAGAGAAAGCCCGTATATGAACCCTGAACAACCATGGTCAAATGACAATGCCCCTGCCGTCTTTGGCAGCCCCAGTCGTTCATGCAACAGGCAAGATGTCGAAGGCAGCCTATATTCCGACGACTGAGTACATAGAAGCAGAAAGTCTATTGCATCCTTGTCTATTCCTTCTTTGTCTAGAAGTGTCTGGGACGCCCTCTCTGCCATACCAAGTGCCGTCTCGTCGCCAGTTGCTATATGGCGCGAAGCGATTCCTGTCTTGTCAAATATCTTCTCTGCTGTCCACTCGGGATAAACCGCCGACAGCCCGACATTTGACAAAACATTCTCCGGAAAGTAAGCAACTATCTTCATGTCAATGGCTCGTATCCAATTTTATGTCCTCATCCAATGTAAACAACACACGTGCTGGATTTCCACCAACAACGGAATTGGGAGGGACTGGTTTAGTAACAATAGTGCCAGCGGATATCATTGAGTTACTGCCGATTCTGCCAACGCCTGGCATTATTATCGCCCGAGCGCATATCTCAACATTGTCCTCTATGACTAAAGGTGTCTTATATGCACGATTGGAATATGGTATCAGGCAATCATCATTTTTCAAGTGCAATGAATCATGTGCATGAGTGAAAATCTTTGCTCCTTCCAAGATACACACGCCATTCCCGATTTCAAGCCCACCCGTAACATCGAGGTCGCAGTCGCGCGCAAGAAGACAATTACGTCCCGTTCTTAGAGAACACAATGAATAGTGTTCCGCAATAACCATTACACCATACTGAATATATGTTCCGTCACCAATTCCGAAGCGTTTTTTATATGCCTTGATCCGCCTTTGAACCATAGTTGGGGACACATCATATTTTAGGCTTGTGTATTTCCGTAGGAAACGCCAATTCTCAAAATAGCAACGACTCCATTGACGCTTGAATCTTTCCGACTTGATTTTTTCAGCAAGAAGTGCCTTAAAAGATGATTCATCAGACTGCAAATGAGCAAGCTCACAGTATTCACGCAGCTGGATGCGCGCAACCATCCAGGCGTAAAAGAAACGAATGTAGTTAGTAACTATACCGCCCTTTCCCGCCATGGACAGCCCATGCATTGCATTCCAGACGCCAAACAGAAGAACATAAATCCTATGCAACAAAAGTCTCATTCTTACTCCATCCTTGCGTTAAATTATACAGGCGCCGTCAACGCCAAGTATCTGTCCGGTTACATATGATGACATGTCGGACGCGAGGTAAAGCGCGGCATTTGCAATATCTTCAGGCTCTGCGAGGCGGCCAAAAGGGATATCATTGACCTTACTCGCAAACTTTTCCTGTAGCACTGCCTTAAAACGTTCTGTTCCCACCATGCCTGGCGCAATTGCATTTACCCTAATACCATCCCCTGCGAGCTCCTTTGCAGCAGATTTCGTTACCGCAATCACCGCACCTTTGGTTGCAGAATATGACAGCTGCCCCTTTGCACCTTTCATCCCGACCATACTGGCCATGTTGATAATAGATCCACATTTCTGTCTCTGCATTATACGAGCCGTCAACTGTAAAAGATTAACCAAGGCAATGACATTCACCTCCATCATTCTGCGAAATTTGTCAAAGTCAATCATGCTCATCATCTCATAACTGATAAGCCCTGCGTTGTTGACAAGAACATCAATCCTTCCTTTGTCTTTTTTCACTTTCATAATCACCGACTTTACAGCAGCGAAATCGCATATGTCAATAGCAACAGGCATCACATTTGCGCATCCAACAGTCCAAGACAGGGCGTCCTCAAGCAAATCCAAAGCATAGACAAATGCGCCTTTCGCAGCAAACAGTTCTGCTATTGCGCGACCTATTCCGCGAGCAGCACCAGTTACAACAGCCACTTTACCTGTCAACATCTTTTACCTCCATGTAGTTTATCGGGGCAACCTTCACCGGCAATGTCTTGAGAAACATTGTGCCCCAAGTCAGGCCTAGGCCAAATGACGAACAAAGCAACGAAAGAGGCCGCGCCTGTAGTTGTTGCTCGAGTTCCGAAACCATGAGCATCGGGATGGAAGCTCCGCCAAGGTTTCCAAACTTCTGAAGATTGTACGGCACTTTCTCCGGGGGAAGTTTCAGCTTCTTTACTATGCGGTCCACAATCAATTTGTTTGCCTGATGGATGAGGAAGTAGTCAATATCCGTGTCCTTGTTTATCTCGAGACGTGACATGAAGTCCCGCACTGATACAGGCGGCTTTGAAATCGCGAACGCAAATACATCCATGCCATTAATCAATGCGTCTTTGGGTCTCCGCACAATGCCGTCCCCGAAATCCTCTTCTGTGAAAGAAACAACTGGATCAATGGGATGACGGTAACCACCATGCGGCGTCATAAGCGCCTGCCATCCTGACCCCATCGTGTTCATCTCAATGATGATGCCATCGGCATTGGTATCAAACTCCAATGCCATGGCAGTTCCACTGTCACCAAAAAGCGGAACGCGGCTCTTGTCTTTTGGAGACCCCATTCGCATCGCGGTATCCCCCACAAGCAGCAAAGCTCGCTTTGCGGTTCCAGAAGAAAGAAGATTACCCGCAACATTGATAGCGTACATGCACCCGCAACACCCCATCGGCAAGTCAACAACAAATGTCGAAGATGGCAACCCCATACGATCTTGCAGAATTGCCGAAGTCGGCGGTGTTTTGTAATCGCCCGTAACAGATGAAAAGACAAGAACATCAACAGAGTCCTTGCTCCACCCAAGGGACGCCAACAACCGCTCTCCGGCATCTTGGCACAGATCGGATGCACAGACGTTAGGCGCAGCGATGTAGCGATTTCTGATTCCAACTGTGTTGTCGAAAGTTTCCGCCTCATCATCGTGGAAGAAATCAAAGTCAGAAGACTTGACGGCATGGTTCGGCACCGTGCCCGTCACGCCACGTAAAGCAACATTCTTTATACACCAAAAAGCCATACGATATATCTCTATTGTCAGGCGTTATTGTCAGGCGTTCAAATCGACATCATACTTGGCGAGAACCGCTTTGGCATTGTCGTACGACGTGCAGCCGATGATGTCTTCCGGATCAAGCATGATATCGAAGACATCCTCAATGCCATTTGTCAGGCTAAGCTGCCGAACTGAATCCCAATTCGCGACATTCTCCCGCGTGAAATTCGAAGTCAGCGCCGACGCTTCGACGCCAAAAACAGACGTAAAAATGTCCTTAAGTTTATCTGCATTTGTCATGCTAACCTCCTACTTGTGTAAAATAACCTTGCCCGCTTCATTTCGGGCTATTGATTCAACCTCGACAACTTCAATGCATTTGCGGAAAAGATGTGTCTTTCCCTCAATAAAATTGACCACATCTCCTTTAATCCCCTTGGCAGTCACATTCACAGTCAACAATTCATCCGTGCCAGAGCACAGGCAATCGGTGTTGAACTGAGCTTTGACAAGATTCTCGACCTCGTCCAACCCGATGCGGAGACCAAATATCTTCAGGAATCGTTTCAGACGACCTACGATATAGTAACACCCGTCCGCATCGCGCCGCGCAAGGTCCCCGGTATGCATAACACCGAGGTTCTCGTCGCCCTTCATAAGATCTTCAGGACAAGTCGCATAGCCAAGCGTTACATTCTCGCCGCGATAAACCATCTCGCCCGTACCCTCGCCTTCAAACGTCTCGCGCCCATCGTCCTCAATGAGAGAAAGTTTACCCCCGGGTTCTGCGATTCCTATGCTGCATATTTTGGCGGATGCAAGTTCCGGCGGCAAATAGGCCATGCGGGCCGTACATTCCGACTGCCCGTATGTGGCAATGAACTTCTTACCGTTATCTTCTGCATATTTGGCAAGCGCGGAAAACATCTCTGGTGTCAACTTTCCGCCGCCTTGCGTAATCATCTTCAGATCCGGTAGTTTCATCCGTGTAAACCTGAGCTTCATCAACAGCTCGTAACTGTAAGGTACCCCCGTGAAACTTGTCGCGCGTTCTTCCTTCAGCATCTTCCAAAAATCTGCATCGAGCAATGAACGCCCGGAAAGAATCAACGTCGCCCCGGCCTTCAGATGGCTCGCAATCACTGAAAGCCCCATAGTGTAGTGCATGGGAAGAATCGCCATAGCACGTTCGTCTGACGTAAGGCCAAACAGGTTCTTCACATTCTCCGCATTCGCCTCTATATTGCGGTAACTATGCCGCACAAGTTTTGGGCTGCCGGTGGAACCAGATGTCGGCAGAAGCAGCGACAATTCATCATGTAATGGAGGAGATCGTAAACCCGTCTTCACAAGTACATAGTCCCAGGACTCAAATACGATGTTTCCGCCAAGTTCCCCCAACTTTGACTTCGGCATCCACAGATATTCTGGACTATAAAGATCGTATAGATTCTGATATAGTCCGGTCTCCGTCTTTGCGCTCAAGACAAGTGGTACGATTCTATTAGAAAGGGCTGCCACATAGCCAAGCAAAGAACCGATGCTATTCTCAGCCAATATGAAAATCAATGTCCGCTTATGCAATACTTCTCCAAACGGTTTGGTGAAATCCACCATCTCGCCATAAGTTATTCGCCGCCTGCTGTCGTCAATGGCAGCGATGCATGATGGCTCTATCCTGTCTATACCTAAAAACATAACTTAAATCGTCACGCCGCCGTCAATGACAAGCGAATGCCCCGTCACCCAAGACGATGCATCGGAAAGAAGATATATGACCCCATACGCAATATCTACTGGCTCACCATAGCGGCCTAATGGATACCTCTCCATGTCTTTCCTATGCTGCTCTTCGGATATTGCACCACCCTGTATAAGTTTTGTATTCACCATGCCAGGGTTGACAGAATTCACTCTGATCTTCTTAGGCGCAAGTTCCTTCGCCCAGAATTTCATCGCAGAGTTGATTGCCGCTTTTGATGCCCCATACACCCCATTACCTAGACTGAACGACCAGTTTCCGCCAATCGAGGAAACAAAAACGATGGAAGCCGCCTTTGAAATTTTCTTCTTCTTCAGCAACATGCGAACTAATTCCATCGGAGCAAAAAAGTTTACGTCAAATATTGAGTCGAACTTTTCACGTGTCGCAAAGTTCAATGGTAACGTCATCCCTTTGCCAGCGCATAACAAAAGGCCATTCAGCTCTGGGCAATCTTCAGCAATACGTTTTACAGCCTCTTCGTCTGTCAACTCAGCAGTAAGTTGCATGTGTCCGTCACCTACTAATTGCTCAAACGTTTCCTGAAGACGAGACTGGTCACGGCCCGTGACGACGAGCTTTGCGCCCATCTTCGAGCATTCAATAGCCGTGGCCTGGCCGATACCAGACGACGCCCCGGTCACAAGAATCATCTTTCCTTCAAGGGAGAATGGATTATAACAATTCACAATCTATACCCATAGTTCTCCGCTAGATATTGAATCGCAGCCAATGTTGGGCACATTGCAACATATTTCTTCTTTACCCCTTCAGCGCAACAACACGATTAAAGATGTCCTGAACAGTCTTGGCGTTTTTGATGTCATCGCCCTTGAGCGTAACACCGTACTCCTCATCGACCATAGCGATAATGGAGAGCGCAATAAGCGAGCTCCACTCGTCGAGGTCGCGGAAGTTCGTTTCCGCCTTGATCTGACCCGCTGGCGTGTCATCCAGTTGTCCAGCGAAGTTATCGATAAACGCATTAATATCCATGTAAGATTCCTTTCCTTTCTCTTTTTTTACAAAATCAACTAAGGTTGGTATTATATCATAATCCGTTCAATCGTGCCACAATGCTCAATATTTTCAGGCAAACCTGCCAAGCGGCAGATGCGCGGCCGGTTTCTTGCCCAGCTTTCAGGGGTCTCCTCAAACCAGACGACATCTACAGGTTTACCCTGAATAATTACCGAACCTTTTTCAAGGCCTGTCTCGATGGCACCGCACATACGATGGTATTTGATAACGTGTTTGTTGGTTGAGACAACATCAAACACGAGCCGAGCCATGCCGAGCGTCCGAAAAACAAAGTCATGTACCTGCACACGTCCAGCCAACAAGTTCGTTTCCGGTGCGTCTGCCATACGTACCCAACGCCCTGACTCAATCTGTCGTAAATTAGCGTTATAATGATATAAACTGCTTGTCCCATAGGGCTTTCCTTCACGGTCTTCCGAAATCCAGTAGTATTCGTTTTCTCTCTTCAGGTATTCACGAATCCACTGACGCTGTTTTTCGACATCCAACGATGTGTCGTTGATACATCCTCTCACATGCGCCTGATTCCGCAACTTGACAATAAACTCGGCATCTTCTAGTTTAACCGGCCGAAGTACTCGATCATCATTGCGCAAAACATACGAATATTTCATTGCCTTGTCCTTTCGTTATTAAACATCCGAACTATGCCCTTCACACATTCGCCGAAACTCATCATAATCGCGTATATAATCCACCTCATCGTAATGCTCGCTTGCCAACACTAGCAAGACGGCATCCTTTGAAAACTCTTTCATGTTGTGCCAGACAAGTCCTTCTATTAAAAGTCCATGATCAGGCCAGTCAAGGCGATGCTCGGTCTTTGTTCCATCAGGCATCTCGCACTCAATCGTACATGCGCCCGAAACGCAGATCAGAACTTGCTTAAGTACCTTGTGTGCATGTTTTCCGCGCACGGTCCCCGGCGTCGTGTCAAAGATGTAGTAAACACGCTTGACTTCGAACGGGACAAGTTCAGTTAGCGACTCAAGAGCAATCAACTTGCCTCTCTCGTCACCATGTTGCGGAAACTGTATTTCTCTCACTGTTGCAAGCATTCGAGCTTCTCCCGTTTGACGGCGCTCATCATCAGCAAATGCACATCCAATTCACCTTACCGCATCTCCAAAACTTTCGAGCAGCCGCAGCCACCATCAAAATGCGGGCATCTTTCACAGACGGCATGAAGGTCAAGTCCATCCAGCGATTGGATCGACTTAAAACCTTTTATGGTAAGTTTCTCAAGCATTTAACTCTCAAACCTAGAACTATCAACAGCGCGTATTATCTCAAATCCTAAGCTGGATTGCAAGTAGGACAGAAGACAAAAGACAAAGGACAAAGGACCCAAACTGGTAGGTCCGTTCGTCCCTACTAACCACGAACCACTTATCACGAACCACTAGCCACTAATCACTAACCACTCCATTCCGCCTGCACCAGTCGTCAACCACGAACAGGTGCCAGATGCGCATCCAGCTCACCTTGCCAGACAGATAGCGCTGCCAGACGGCGGCAATTTCTGGCTGTCTGAAGAGACCTGTGCCGCCTGTGCGCACAAATGCCTCAAGTTCATCCTTGAGCCCCGCGCGGCAGTACTTGTCGAATGGCAAAGAGAAGCCCTGTTTCGGACGGTGCACGATCTCGTCGGGCAACCCCGCACCCGCCGCCTTCACGAGTAGCGGCTTAGAGACTTGCGGATCGCATTTCCACGCGCCGGGAATCGTGAAGAGAAGTTCCGCGAGCGAGGCGTCCATCAGCGGGTAGCGTCCCGCGAGCCCCACGGCCTCGCCGAGCTGAAACCCGTCGCGCATGTACATCGAGAGGTTGTCGTGCCGCACCTCCATCCACGAGGAGCGGTTCACGACATCGCCGCGCCAGTCAATATCCGCCGTATCCACGGCCGCCATCTGATCCGCATAGAGCTTCTCGAGATTCGGCCGCGCGTCCCGCGCAAGGAAACGCGCGATCCAAGCCGGACTGAACTGACGCCGCGTAAGAAAATAAGGATCGTACCGACATCCGAACATCTGCGCGAGTTTGCGCACCTTCTCGCTGCCGCCGTGAACGGAAAGCCAACTCCCCAGAAACGCGGGGATCCAGCGGAACCACGGCGTCCACTTGTATGCCATGCGCGGCTTCGCGAACTGGTTGTAACCGACAAACAGCTCGTCCCCGCCCTCGCCTGAATGGACGACCTTGGCCCCCGCCTCCGTCGCGAACTTCGAGGCGAAATAGACGTTGAGCCCGTCCAGGCTCGGCTGGTCGTAGGCGGCGAGCGCGTCCGCGATTCCATCCCGCATCATCGCGTCCGTCAGCATGAACTCCGTGTGGTCCGTCTCGTTCCGCTCCGCGACCATCTTCGCCCACTTCCGTTCGTCGGTGCGCGGATCCTCATGGATCACGCAGAACGTGCGGATGCGTCCCGTGTGCTTCCGCCGGAGCAACGCGACATTCGTGCTGGAGTCGATGCCACCGCTCAGGAACGAACACGGCACCTCGTCGTTCCCCAGCGGCAGCGCAATCGTTTCCTCCAGCTTCGCCGTCACGGCCTCCTCGGCCTCGGCACGGGACTTCCAGTTCTTCAACTCGAACGACGGACGCCAGAACCGCTCTACCTTCTGCGTCCCATCCTCGTTAATGGTCAGTACGCATCCCGGCGATAGGCTCCGCACGTCTTCGACCATCGTGAACGGCTCCTGCATGCAGCCGCCGAGGAGACACGCCCACAGTCCTTCGACGCTCAACTTGCGCGGCGCACCCTGTGCAAGCACCTGTCGCACACCCGTCCCGCACACGCGCGGGACCTTCGTCCAGTAGTAGAGCCACGCGACGCCCATCGGGTCGCGTACAAGGACGGTCTTGCCACCTGTCTGAAAGCACGCAGCGAATGGCCCGCGCACCTCCGCAAACCCTGCCGCGCCCTTCTTCGCGTACAGTGCGGCCAGCAGCTCCACGCCATCGGCCTCAATCCCCAGCCCCGCGCACAGTTCGCGCCGGTTCTGGATCTCTCCGCAGAAGAAAGCTTTCTCAGTCATACCATAATCTCCTGTTTATCCACCCCAACGTACAGCAACATCCGTACCAATGCCTCATCTCACACTTCCCGCCACGCCATCTTACACCAACTGTAAAAACGCCTTTACTTCGTTTCACAAAATCCGTTCCCTACATCTTTCATCAATGACAAGAGCCGATCCGCCGCCTTCTCTGCCGACCACTCGCCAATACCCTGTCCCTTCAGCGTACCCTCCCGTTTTTCATTGGCACAACGTACAAGCAAAGAAGCCAGAGTTCGCCAATCCCCTGCGTGGAACAAATCTGATTCATGCAATATCGTCGCACTTGAACCGGCCTCGTATGTTCCAAGCGCATGCAGACCTTCTTCCAAGGCTTCATTGAGGGCAGCCCCCCATCCTTCGCTTGCATCACTTGCCAAAACATAGACATCGTGTGCCCGCAAGATTTCTCGAATTCGCCCGATCGGCTGCGGCTGAAGTAATGTGATGGGCAATCCGTCGGCCTCATGCGTAAGTTTAGTCTTCAATGGGCCATCGCCCACCATGGAAAAATTCACGTCCACGCCCGAGGCCTGACATCGCCTTGCTGCCAGCGCCACACTTTCAGGATGTTTCCAATCAATCATTCGGCCAAGCCAAATAACACGTAATGGGCCACCTTCACATGGCCATCGCCTCGGTGACTCTGATGGAGTCACGTAATAAGCCCAAGGGACAATCTTGTCCGGAGGAAATCCGATCTTTAAAATGTCATTTTGCGCATGAACACCCATCGCCAGATAGCGGAACCTAGCATCACGCTTCGCAACCGTAACAAACTGACGTGCCATTTGTCGATACCGGCCATTCAAAAGACGCCAACGCCCAGGTAAATACATTCGTCTTCGACAGCACGTCACGCCAATCGGCTTAAACCACCGCTCACTCATGTAGAATGTCGTCAACCCATTCGCCTTGCGGCGTTCGAACAACTCAAGATCTCTAAACCCCGTCAGCATGACATCAGCCGTCTCAATCCACTCCCGCGCAACGTCCGGCTGCGTGCCAATGTGAACGAACCAATCGGCATCGCCAGACATCTGCCATCCCAGTGCAGCTCGTTCTTCCTGCACGGCATCGCGATAGACGTAGCGGAAATTGTCCATCCCCACCCGCTTCACCACTTCCCGCGCCAGCGGGACTTGGTGCGGTGATACGCAATCTAAATAGAAAGTAATCTTCATCTGACGCTACACATACCACATCAGTTCTTTGACCAACTGATGAACTGCTGTTGCGGGATTTCGATCATGGAAAGGCATCTGGGCATCCCAGCGATCGTACGCACGCTGCGCACGTTGAATGGCCTCTTTTAAATTGGGCAAGAGAGTGTCAAACATCTCCGTAGAATTCTTCGTGTAGGGTTGACCCAAATACGCCGATAACATCTCTTTATAACGATCACGAGTGATACCGCCTCCAACATTCTCCTGAAAATGGAAGAGATACCAAAGTTCAAATGCTTCCTTGCTCCATGCCGCATGCCAATGCGGGTACAACGTGTCTCCCTCCATGCCAAACTTGCCGTCTTCTTGCTTCGTCAGAGAGATCGCATTGTCAAAATCATCGTCAGGGAAGCTATCCTTGTCAAAAACTAACCATATATGGTAATAGGGTGGGTTGTCACTCTGATTGCGCTTGGTAATTTCTTCCCGTGCCCTTTCAACAAGGCCCAGCGTGTTGTCCTGCGCTCCAACAACGACAACCTTATCACCCTGTCCGCCAGTCAGTTTCAGACGAATTGACTCGAAGTAGTTGGGCTCCATCTTCGTACCTTCGCAGACAATAAGGTAATACCGTCCTTTCGGTCTTCTACCTGCAGTTCGCTGCTTCCAGTCATGCCAGGCCGATTCAGTCTCTGCCTCTTGAATCAACCCCTTACGCACCTTGCTCATGGACATCTCCGCACAAGTCAAATTGACCAATGAAAGGAATAGCTCCATATTCCCCCGCAAGGTATTCCTTCTCAAACGAGGCGTCGTTTCTGACCTGTCGCCCATCTTCATAGTGAAAATCGACAAGCGAATAGATACGTGATGCGTAGTCACCTGTGCGCTCGACGAAATAGACTTGATCTCTGCGCAGCAACTGCTCTTTCTTATCGCGCGATGGACTATATACCTTGCAATTCAGCAAATTAGTGTCATGCGTATTGAACACCAATTGGGCGTTTGCTGGATTCGTCTTGGAATCGTTGAATAGCTTGATAATCTCCCGTGTCAGAATTGGATGCAACCGAGAGTCAAGTTCGTCGATGAAAACAAGAGAACCGGTGGAAAGCGCATTGAAGATCGGCCCCGCCAAATCAAAAGCCTTCTGCGTTCCGAGCGATCCAAGGAAATCAAACGGCAGTCGAACGATCTCATTATCCCCCATCTTATGTTTCATCATTACACGATAACGTGTTCGCTTCATCGGCATACCATCCGCCCCAACTCGGGATGAATCATACTCCTCGCGCTTCACATCAATACCGTCCACACTCGGATCAGCCATATTGATGAGCCGAACGATCTCCTCGTGAAACCTCCCTTCGGCAAGCATTCTGGCCGTATGGGACATACGGTTTTGCGAAGCCATGATGAACGACCACGAGGACATCTCCTTCAGGATTGCAATAGCCTCTGTCACGGCCAAACCGGCACACGTTGACAAGAACAAAGCATTCTCGCGCGTCTTATCGACAATAAGATCGTCGGCACCGGCAAAAGACGGGTGTACCTCTATCGCATCCTCTCCGCCATCACGTTTCCGCACGAATTTCGGCTTGAGCATGGCCGAGTCCTTCGTCTTTGTGTAAAGCCACTCCGATTCAATCCGCTTGGCGGTCACGGAAAAACCATACTTGTACCAAACCTCTTCCACGACAAATTCGAGTTCAAAAATCGTAGGCATGTCCGCGCTCGCCGTGTCAAAGAGGAATGGAATCACGGGGATGTCATCCGTTGCAGTACGTTCAAACGAAGACGTCCGTATGAAATCAACGCAGGAGAACATCGCCTTGAAGAGATTTGACTTGCCGCTTGCGTTCGCTCCGTACAAGGCCACGGTACGCAAGAGGGCATCCTTTCCGTCAAGCGGGAAAGTATTCTCCTCACGCCGTTCCTTACAGGTACGAACAGCCAGCATGTCAAGTGTTTGCCGCTCGCGAAACGACAAGAAGTTCTCTAATGAGAAGCGGATGAGCATTTTATAACCTCTTTATGACTTATGAATGCATTGGCGGATAGTATAGCACATCCCATCAAACGCATTTAACTAAATTACGAAAAAATCAAAATATTTACAAACCAATGCATTGTTCAAAAACACAACGAATATAATTTACGATTATTTCACAATATTGTTGCACCAGCACAGTCCTTATGCTATACTAGACGCCAATCTAACAGGAGAAAGCTCATGAACGTACGAAACATCAGAGGAACATCCAATAGCAACAGGGGGGCAACCTGGTTGCGTCTTTGGAAAGCAGCGAATGGCATTGCCCCATCTAAGTCTATTAAGTGTGCTGTATCAGGCTGCACAGCGATAGCCGAGGTTGGCGCTCATGTTATCAAAGACTATACTGGCATGCGGCAGTTCATCGTCCCGATGTGCCGCGAACACAACTTGGCGTATGGTGTTGACCTGCGCATAAACTCGAACATCACTCCAATGCCAGTGAATCCATAACTTCATACCGACTCGATAACGGAGGAGAGAAAGGAGGTGAACGAAAATGGCATGTAGCAAATCCTGTCGAGTAACTTCTAAGCCGATTGGGACTCTCGCAAGTAAAGCTCTCCGCGATGGCCGTACAAGCCCGACCACAAAGCGACTGGCCGGAAGCACTCTGTCGCAGAGGAAATCTTGCAAGTGAGATGTCTGTCTCATGAATAACAATCCACACCTAAGAGCAGAAGCGAGTTTCTGCTCGCCTTTATTGGTTTTCGCACCGGAGAAAAGGAATGGCACAAAGTACAATCAAAAGATAGGCAACGATGTGCATCACCCTAGCCGTTTCTTAATCTCCGCTGGCACACCAGCCACAAGAGAACAGGGGACATCTACGCTTTTCGTGACCACGGCGCCGGCAGCAACAAGCGTTTTTTCCGCCAACGTCACGCCTGGGAGAATCAACGCGCGCGCACCGAGCCAGCATCCATTTCCGATCACGACGAATTGCCGCCTTCCTTTCCCTCCAATATGCACCCCCTCAAGATCGACTTCATGGCTCCCCGTGACGATCATGCCCCCGGGCCCGAAATCAACGTGGCTGCCAATCGTGATGCTGGCAGGCGCAACGGGACTGATTACATCACCAGCCCCAAACCACACGTCATCACCCACAACGAACCCGTCGGTCCCACTGAAGACAGCCGACGAATTGATCCGCACGTTCTTTCCGAGTTTCGCCCCCGCCCAACGCAACAGCATCCGCTTCCACCTAAAGCAACGCGTCTCGGGCAACCACCATGTCAGAAGACGATAAATCCACAGTGGAAACGGTTTCATGACCGAGATGCCTTTTTCAGCACGTCTTCCATCGCGCGTTCGTAGCGATCCACTACAGCGTCAATCGTAAATGACACAGACGATTCCTGCTTCGGCTTAGTTTCAGACAACCTTTCAGGCAACCTCTGCCCTGTAATGTTTCTTTTACGAAGAACGACTTCAAACCATGAGGAGCTATCCGAGAAGATCACATCTTTCCCTACACGATCTACACACCCTCTCTTCCTGTCAGCCTGACAAGACACGCATCAAGCACCTTCCCGACAGCCCGCTTCGCCTTGTGGAGAAGCCATCTCGGCAACGAAAGCAACGAAACATCCACTCGCCGTTCGCTTGTCGTCGAACCAAAGGCCTTCTGCATCTGCCGCACAACGGCCGGGACAACATGATGACGTTCAATCACCCAACGCCCCCATGTGTCGTAGGGAACGATAATCAGGAAGTTGGCCGCCAGCAGATCCTCCCCCCTTTAAAGGACCTGGTTTAAACTATCTACAAACTCTTTCCAAAGCTTATCAATGTCAAGCGAACGATTAATCTGAAAAGTCCATCGATTGGTAATATATGCCCTAATCTTTGCGGCCAAATCGTTGTAGTCACAAGGTACAATCAACCACTTCCACTTATCAACATTGGGAATAACCTCCTCAAGACTCACCCCCCTACATCCAATGACAGGAACTCCACATCCAATTGCTTCAATATAGGCACAACAAAATCCCTCCGTCCTCGACGGCAACACAAACAAATCAAGAGAGCGATAAAAGTTAGGAAGAGACAAATGGTCTATTTCTTTTTCAAACGATATGATTTCTGACAAACCATGTTCGCAAACATATCGTTGACAGTCAGATAATGTCACTCCGCTACCGATAAAACGAACTTTAATCCCCGTCATACCTTCTGAATGCAATATATCTATAGCTTTAATCAACGTCATCTGGCCCTTAAACGGCTGGAAATTCCCAACACAACCAATATTCAACATCCTTGGAGCAACTTTGCGTCTTTTGATAGTTTCATCAGGATGGAACGCCCGCGTGTCAATTCCGTTGTATAAGACTACCGCACGCGGTAAACGTATACCTCTAAAGAGTCTCCCCCACCAAAGTCTTTCCCGCAGGTCTTCAGAACCTAGTTCTGGCGTATTTTTCTTATAAAGTTTTCCATATGATTTCCGTGACTGCTCGCTACAAAAAACATGTATGTCCACTTGTTCACACAGCCGCCTCAAATAAAAATAGAGTATCATAGCATGAATTGGAACGATACCTAGACGCCCAGAATCAAGCCTGATAGGATTGATACAGTGATGATGCAGTAGTGTCAATACTTGAGGGTTCGCTGCTTTGACATATTCCGTAACATATGCAAGATCAAGCGTATGAACATGGCAGATCGCGATATCAGCAGCTCTAACACCGATCCGCCGAAGAACATTACCGAAGTGCCTTTTATTTATACCATCAAACACAAATGGCGCCAATCCACATGGAAACGTTCTACGAACAAAACGACTTACATGGATGCCCATATACTCATACTCTACTCCATCACCCGGAACCAGAACCTTCACAACATAACGATTCCCGACGACACGCATTAACGCCTTCACCATATCATAGCAATAGCCACCACGCCACGATTTAGGCGATGGGAAAAAAGGCGTTACAAAGAGGTAGTACTTACTCATGTACATGCCAGTTTTTCAACAAGGATAATGCAAAACGTCGTGGTATATCAAGGGCAATACACCCCACAAATATTGTCAACGCAGTCAAGACATATGCACCCCAAAGTGGAATCCCTATGTTAAGAAAGTGTTCCTCTATGCTTTTTAATATTACCCATGCATTGCCATGAGCGTGCATCAAATAGACCGAAAACATAGATGGTGCCGCCCAAACACACACCATCTGCAATCTACGCGTGAGACGCAAACACAAAAAATACAGGAAGGCAGCCCCCGACAGTAAAAGGGCAAAAGGAGAATTATAATCTCCTAAACCAATTGCACCAGCAAAGAGCGATATAATAATGATACTAATCAACATCTTCCTATCTATCATAACCCTTCTTAAATGTTCATCGGTATCAAAGAAACATCTAGCGAATCGCGCGGTTACATAAACGCCAAACAACGTTAAGAATGAATAGGCCTGCAATCCTCCAGTTGTAGGGATACAGTGCCTAATGATGGGTAACGTTGTGGCAAATGACCAGCCAAAACTAAGTACTAATAACGGTACCCCTATCTTAAGGAATGTCTTACACATGTCCCCCCCCCCTCTAGGGGGGGAGACAATTACATTGGCCATTGGGACAAGAAACATCATAGCAACGTATGCATTTAAAAACCATTGCCCCTTACACATGTCGAAAATCGCCATCCATCCATTTCCACTGCACCACGTTCCGTCTAGGGTATAAATAAGGACGAAATAAGTAACCGCACAGTAAAGACTCGTCAAATATAACCGAATAATCTTCATCAAGGAAAATTTAACGCCGAACCAACCCGATATAAAAACGAAACCAGGGACACACCATTCAAACATATTTGCCAGATAAGGTGTGTTATGTCCGCCCTGCGTAATTGCATGCAGAAGGCAAATACCATACATCAACAAAACACGGTAAACATCTATCTGATAATTTCTTCGCTTACACATCTTATCTCCTAGGGGATCCCTCGGAAAATCACAAGATTCTTGTTTCATAACATTTTAAGCCTACAACAAATAATTCAATATCAATTGCAAAACGCCACTATCGCCCCATACAACAAAACCATAACCAATCTAGTAAAACCTCTGGTACACGCAACACCTTTCTCCAGTATCGCCAAAGCCGTTTCGTTACTGGCCTAAATCCTTCGTAGACATCAGTACCAAAGGTTTCATTCATTTGACAAACTGTTGTTGGAAAAATTCGATAAACCTCAAGGCCATACCGCCTACACCATCTGCTCCAGCGATCTGCCACTGTTACAATCGGATAATTAGCTTGATGGATAATTCGAGCTGCAGGCAAAGTAATCAAATAGGCGTCTGTACACATCCCACCATCTATCCTAACAACCTTCTTGTCCTTCACACTAGGAACACCATGTGCTGAAAATAATACGACTTGCGGCTTATGTACATTCAGAAAGTTCACCGCTCGATCCAGAACGAAAGGGAAATCGTCTGCACAACATATATCATCTTCCAACACAAGTGCCATAGGAATTCTTTTAGCAATCATATCCTTATATATGCCAACATGTGATAGTGCACAACCAATCTCACCATCGCTCAACCGCCGCCCCATTGCAAGAAAAGAATGAATTGCCGCAAAGTCTCGATGTCGCTCATCTTCAGCAAGGCATTTACCACATACTGCCTCAACCCTTTCATAGGGAAAACCATATCGAGTAAGTTGTCGATCCATTGAACTCATTCTGTCGACATTCTTCCTTAAGTTCACGACAAATATTTTCACTTTGGAATCCTTGATGTATTACCGGTGAATACCAGCTTTTTTAAGCCGACAGGGCCAATCACACAATATTCTCGCAATCAACCGACTACGCGTCAATCGGAGAATTGAGATGACGAATCGTTGCCAGCTCGTAAAAAACGGCATTTCAGAAGCGCAGTCCAAGGAGTCGAACCAATGTTTCCATACTTTTTGCCACTCGCTATCGTATGGCTTATTAATAAACAATGTCACATGTTCTAACCATTGATTCCCCGTCGTTCGAACATATGACGTATCAAGATGCTTGCGGCTTTTCGCCAGGATCTCAAAAGTCATCCGACGAAAATCAATCGTATCAAGCATCATGCTAGGGGTTCGCTCTTTATGACTCATACTTTGCGCACGCACACGACATCCATATTCAACACATCCAATTTTTGCAATAGAATTAGTGAATGACAAACATTCACTTACATACACTAGGTCAGCACCGATTTTCAAACGATTAAACCTAACGTGCAAAAATCTTGCGCTTCGATAAGCCAACTGACACACCCCGATTGTGTTCACACCATACGACAGCGATTCGCGACAATCATATTTCAGGTAATCCGATTTGCGGGTATCCCACTCAATATCACTTCCTTCGTTAAACTGCTTTATTCCATAGCCAATCAAATCAATATTCGGCTCTCGCTGAATCACACGCATCACATCGTCCAAGGCGGAACTTCGCAATACATCATCTGAATCCAAATACAAAAACCAGTCGCCTCTAACTCGCTCCAAAGCCACATTGCGAGCAGAGCCTTCTCCCCTATTTGCCTGATGTATGACAACAAAGCGCTTGTCCTGCGATGCATATTGATCAAGAATTACCCCCGTATCATCCTCACTGCCATCGTCTGTACAAATGCACTCCCAATCGGAATACGTTTGGCCAAGAACGGACTCAAGCGCTTCACGGAGATATTGCGCTGCATTGTAGCAAGGTATTACAATCGAAATCATAGCAGTACGGATTAGTAACCCAATAACTTTTTCCAACAATCCTGAGCTAGGCGCGTAGAGTCTGCGGATTCCTTACTTAACTCTTGTGAAAGAACGTTACGTTTTTTCTTGTCTAAAATCAATACTTTAAGAGCGTCATGGAATGCGTCAACATCTCCAATCGGCGTAATCAAGCCTGTCCGACCATCTTCAATCTGTTCGCGTGCGCCAACGAAATCAGTCAAAACAATTGGCTTGTTGAACAAACGCGCCTCTGCAATCGTGATACAATATGCCTCATATCGTGATGGTTGAGCGTAAATATCACACCCCTTAAAAAACGGATACGGATTGACAAACTGTCCGAGTAACACAAAGCAATCTGATATATCATTCTTTGATATCAAACCCTCCAATTTGTTCCGCTCTTCTCCTTCTCCAACCACATACCACCGGAACTTCAACCCCTCCGATTTAAGCCTGGCTGCTATTCGTATCGCGTCGTCTAAACCTTTTTGCTTGGACAGCCGTCCAACGGTGAGAATACGAATGCCATCAAAGCTATCCTTAAAACCCTCTACAGAATCTGCGAGGCTGTGGACAAGTGATGAATCAATATTGTATGGCATAACCTCGAATGGCGGCAGTTCATCAGGGCCATTCTTGTTCAGGCGCTCGCATAGTTGCCGTGTAGCAAATCGATGTGTAAAACGCGAATGCAGATTACTCCACGATGAATTGAAGCGACTGCCGACAGCTGTCTCGTCATGGCACCATATTCCCTTCACGGAACTGCGAATAAGATCACTCACAATAAGGCCGGCCAAATAACGTCCCGCGTACGCAAAGGCAAAATCAAAGTCACGTGGGATTACATCAACTTGTACACGGCGCAACATCGCCCTAATAACGCATACATTATACTCGCCTTTGCTACCGGTAATACGCCATACGATACGCATGCACAACATGCGCATCGCATGAATCCAGTGAAAATGTGTCAAAGCATATTTCAATGTCGCTTTACGACCATGTTGTAATTCATATCGATCCATTGGGGCGAATGGGACTTCAACAACTTTGATCCACGAAGGGACATAGGGCAACAAGTCGCCTTTCTTCTCTGTCAGCATTAATGTGACATCAAACTGTTCGGATGGTAGAAACGTCAAAATAGAAAGCAAAGACTTTTCTACACCTCCGCACACAAACGGGTAAGAAACAAATATGATTGATTTTTTCATAAATCCTATTGGATCAGTTAACACGATTTCGCATAAATCGTTGTTTTACGCCTGAAATGTTATGAAGAATACTTTCTCGCTCGGACGAATTCAAAACAACATACCATGCCATTGGCAGAAATAGCATCAAAGTGCAACATGTCGTTAAACACACTCGAAACAGAGTCGCCGGAAACACGAGATGTGGCAACCAACCTGCGGTTCCAGACACAATGACTACCAGACATATGGGGCTAAATGCAAACCGAAACCACTGAATCATTGACATGCCCAACAAACGGTGGGAAAAGAAGATGTTACTTATGAGGCATCCAACAGAAGCAGCTAAATAGGCTATTGCTGCGGAGATTGGTCCCGTACCGCACAAAACAAGAACTGTTGCCGTTGGGACCGTTAACAACAAGATACACCCTCCCGTCATCTGCCAACGCGCAATCCGCCCTGCGGCAGAAATCGCCATCTGATGGCCTAATGTTAATTTATCTATGACCCCTGATAATAGAAATAGCATGCAAATAGGTACAGCGTATGGTGGAACTTCTTTGAGCCAAAGTCTCAAAACAGTCGGCAACTCCAATGTTAATGGAATCGCAAAAAAAAGGATAAGCAACGCCCCCATTTTACCTGTGCTAGACGCAAGACGCAACGTTCCCGCTCGATCACCGCTACCCTCCCGTGTCGTCACGGCGGGAGACAAAGCCCCCATGAGTGCATTGGCCAGAGTCCCAGCATGTCCCGATACTTGTCCCGCAATACCATAACTCGAATTCAAGACAGATCCAAAGAAGTGATTGATCACAAACACGTTTCCCTGCGTAGCGAGAAGCCCCCCTCCACCGCCGAACAACGTCCAACCCGCGAAAGACGTGACCTCGAAAAGACGTTTGCGATCCCACCAGTACGCAAACTTCAAACGACATTCAGGAAACTTGAGAACGGCAAAGAATATCTGGCAAAACGGAATCCCCGCATTTACAATCAACATGAAAAGTGCGTACACAATCAACTTATCGCCAGACACATGACAGAGCGTTGCAGCAAAACAGAAGTTGAGAACAGAAGCCAGGATACCAAAACCAGCCAGTACGGCTATGTACTGCTTCGCCGTATACAGCGCCGTAAACGGAACCGATGCCATATTGAGAAATGTCGTCACCAAGGCAATCCTGAAAACCCATGTACTGGCCGTGATTCGATCAGGTGGAATGTTAATCCAATGCCGGATGGCATATTCGCCCAATGGCGCACCAACAAGGATCAGGACGAACGGTACAAAAATATGAATGGACAAGGCAGTATTGAACCAACGTTTCAAGTCGTCATTGACACCCGTCACACCATCCTTCTGCGCCTGCCCAATTGAATACGCATAATGGCGCGACACGCTCACGCCCAAGATACTGTTGAAGAACGTGATAAACGGGATAAGTGCCCCTACAACACAGTAAAGCCCGTAATCGCTCTGTCCCAATGCCGCCAATACCCAGCGGATGCTGAACAGACCGATTACCAATCCCACGAGCGATCGCGTATAGGTTGCGGCAGTGTTCAAAATGATTCGTTGCAAAGGCGTCATCTCAAATCCATCTCCACTTTAACGGACGACACCAGACCTTGAAATGCGTGACGTAAGCACAACGCCCCGTGAGGCGCAAGAGGTACGCGAACAAATTACGCAGAAGAGGAATATGCGCAACATGGAAAAACAACCGCCGACGGACAATCTCACTAGCGCCATACCAACGATGAAGCGACTGCCATGTGGAAATACCGTGAATACGCGCATTGAACCGATGCCAAATCAACATGGAATCGGTTATCGTGTTGATCCACAGCCCCAGTTTCCGCCAAGGAACTTCGCCCGCGAAGTGAATGGCGCAACCTTCTCGGATGTCTTCATCTGTGACGTCACGTGAGAAGCGCTGCCACTTCTGCGGCAGGAGGCGCGTCCGTTGACCAAGCAGGACATTCATCGCCGTCTGGTCGGCGAACGGCACGTCAGGGTGCGCAACAAGGAAATCGCTGACTTGCTTGATAATCCGTTCGCTTCGGAAGAGCAGGAGATTGTAGAAGGAAAGTCCTGCACAGAAGTACCGGTCTGGGTTAAACGGAAAGCCATTCTTCTCGTGCCACACGCGCTCTTTCAGCTCTGTCTCCAGGACGCCGTCACGCGAGCTTTGCAAGATGATGGAGTCGTCGCGCAACTTCCACAGTTCGGTCACGTCCGTCAGCCAAATGTAGTCCGTATCGCAGTAAATTACATGGTCCACATCCGGCAACAGTTCCGCCAACATGAGGCGCGCGTAGGTCATGCGGTTTCCAGACCACTTTGGATACGCCGCAAAAACGGACTCGTCAATGTGCAGACGGCGGAACTCCGTCCGCTCGTGCAGCCTCTTTACCTTCGTCGCAAACGCGGCAAACGTGTCATCGTGGATTCCGCCGTCCAGCACGTTGACGGACAACGTCACGTCCGCCGGCATGTGCTTAGCCATACTCGCCGCAGTGACCAGCAACCCACACACGTAGTTCTCGTCGCTCGGCAACGCCACTTCAACGCAATTATCAGCAGTTGCCACAGCTAAATTTCCTTAGCAAAATCAAGAAGCAATTTCGTCGCACGCCATCCAGTCGTCCGTTCCAAACGGCTTGAGTTAAATACCGTACTGCCGCTTTCTAAAGCACGTGCAATGGACGGCCATGGCAAGAATGAAATCTCAACCTGCTTCTTTTCTGCAACGATCTTCGCCACATCAAGGAGCGACATGTCCTGTCCGCCAACATTGAATATGCCGGTGGCGTCAGAACGAATCAATCCCTCCACCGCCATGCAGATGTCCGCCACATGCGTAAACGTCCGGCGCAGTGATCCATCGCCGTACAAAGTAATCGGGCCACCCTTCTCGGCTTGTTTCAGGAAAAATCCGACTGTCCCATACGAATAATTTGCTGAAACAATGGTGCCGTATGGCACGCAAATTCGAACGACGACATAAGGAATTCCATATCGGACATGATACGCCTGAAGCAGATACTCGCAGGCGAGCTTGTTTGCCGCATAAACCGTCTTCGCCTCCTTCGGAGCATCTTCCGTCAGGAGATGATCCGCGCCTTTGTACACGAGACGCGACGAGGGGAAGATGACCTTCGGAGCCCGCGCCCCAAGCGGAGCGAGTCGAACGAGGAGATTTAGCAAACCATGTTCGTTGACATCCACGAATCGTTCTGCCTCGACAAAACTCTTTTCCGTTCCTGTCATCCCTGCGAAGAAAAGAATTGCCGAATAGTCGGTTACCTCGAAAGAATCCCAGCAATTGGATCGTATAACGTCGAACGAGGGCATGTCAAAGACGTCGCACACCGCACCCTGTGCGGCATAGTGCGCCGCAAGTTGCGATCCCAGATACCCGTTCCCGCCAAAGAGCGCGATTCGCGTCATGTCAACTCCATCTTGGTCCGGCAATCAGACACAAGCCTCGCCTGCAACAGATTCTGTCGATACTCATCTTCAAATGCACCTCTGGACAGAAGCGCGGCAATATGCGTCAAGAGATTAACAAAGTGGTCATCCCTAAAGGTCTTTTCTGTCCGACCCGCGGCTGTCTCCACAATCACGGGCGCAGCGAAATCAAGACGCGCCGTGAATGCGCGCGTGGTGGTAATTTTCCCATCCTTGCCCCAAATCTCGTAGCCGTTCTGATAGAAGTGGCTGAAGCCGTAAGCCGTCTGGACGGGAACGCCTTTTTTCGTGCGAAGCATGATCGAACCCGTCAAATCCACATCGTCACCCACGCCATCCTTGTCCACCCTATTGATGTCACTCATTGCGGCGAGAACCGTCAGATCATCCCCCAGCAAGTAACTCGCGGCCCTCAGCGTATAGGCCCCATTGTCTAGCAATGCACCGCCACCCAATCCCTTTGAATAGCGAATGTTGGCCGATCCTTCCGGGAACGGAGGAATGCCAAAGCGGATAACCACTTGCCGGAGTGGTCCAATCACGCCCTCCTTGAGCAGCTTCTTCACGTAAAGATTTTGCGCGTGGAAACGGAACTGAAAGCTTTCCATCAGCAGAAGATTGCGCGCACGCGCCAGATCGACAAGGCGCTCCACTTCGTCGTATGTGCAGGCAAGGGATTTCTCGCAAAGAACATGTTTCCGTGCCAACATACACTTCTCTACCCATTCGGCATGAAGTCCTGTGGGAAGCGGACAATAGATGAGGTCCACGTCATTTGCCGCGACAAGTTCATCGTACGAACATGGCCGCGCTCCGTATTGTCCGGCAAACTCGGTCGCCTTCTCGGCGGTACGGCTCGCAATCGCTGTCAGCTGGAATGCCGAATGGGAGGAAAACGCCGGCGCGAGCGATCGCTTCGCAATCGCCGCACACCCCATAATGCCAACTCTTATTCTTTCCACTCAAACCTCCGCATACGGCAAGGCCGAAATCAACGACCGTACCTGAATGTTCAGATAGTTGTTGAATCGCAAGAATTCCTTAATCTGCCCCAATGTGAGCCACATAAATCGTTCAGCCGGAGCAACGGGAACGCGATCATTTACAAGGCAGATGACATTGCGGTTCTGCTCATGATAGAATCGCCCACCTTCTTCGCTCTGTTTCGTGTCGAACAGAATCTGATCAATGATTGTACCAGACAAGAAATCATTTAAGAAATCCGGCACATATCCCTGTGGATTCGTCCAGCTACCTGTCAGGCACTGAATCGTCGGCGCGAACTCCACCACGTCAAAATTCCCACATTCGACTTTGGCCTGCAGAAGGAAGTGCAGGACTCCATTGATCTTCTGCGCGAACAACACGCACAAGCCTTCTTGCAAGGGCTGGACGATTGGCTGACACCACTTCGCGACCTCGCGATTCTCAATCGTCACGTTCACGCCAAGGACACGGAAGAACTTGCGATCCTTGTGAATGATCTCCGTCGACGTAACAGTCCAGTCCGTCACATCCTTGAGCGGCATTTTTTCAACGACCAGTTCATACCGAGACTTCAGTTCGCTCAAGCGATGAAGTACCTCGTCAAGCGTCATCACGCCCGACTTCGCACGCTCGGATGTAAAAAGATCCATCGCAAACGACGATTCATCTCCACAATCACCTTCCAATCTCAACCCAGACAATACCGTACGCGTATCCATATTCACCGTGTTGTCACGACGCATGAGCGCCTTGATTTGTCCGAGCGTGAGCCAGCGGAAATCTTCGCCAACAGCAATGTCTTCTTCGACACGAATAATGATGTTACGATTGCGTTTGCGCAAGAACCGTGCCCCCTGCTCGCTCTGGAGCTGATCAAGCATGATCTGGTCGGGCGTCGCATTCTGGAAGTACTCCAGATAAGCGGGTTTCTTTCCACCATGTACCTGGGTATAGTTGGACCGCGTGGCTTGCAGGGTCGGCGACAGCTGTACGCAATTCACGTTGCCAGGCTCGATCTTCGCCTGAAGCAGGAAATAGAGAACACCGTCAAACTCCTTGCAGATAATGCCGAGATAGCCGACCTCGGGTTGGCTGATGATCGGTTGCGTCCAATGTTGCTCGCATCCCGTATTCGTCTGCACGTCAATCCCGACGATCGAAAAGAACTTCCCCGAATCATGGACAAGGTTTCCTGTCGTCTTATCAAAGTGCCACCCCTTTAAATCTGCAAACGGCACCTCCTCAACCAACACCTCGATCTCACGGTTCCGTCGTTCAATCCACGCCACCACCTCATCCGTTGTATTATACGGATTCTCCTGCGTAAGAAGAGACTTTAATAAATCTTCTTTATTCACGTTCCTCAACCTTGATGTCCGTAAAAAATATTGTTCCAATATCTACCCCCTCATTTCGTACTGCATCAATAGCGACGAGACCATTGTCATTTGAAAATACTCCATCAAAAACCACATGGGAAATTTTATCGAATTGTAAAAGACCAGGAGGTGTTTCATAATAAGCATCTGCTGAGCGAAAACTCATCTTCAGACCTACAGCGTTTCCCAAAGATTTCGAAGAATCCGAGCGCCACGTCTCCTCAACAAGTGGTTTAATAGAGATTGTTATTCTATATTTCCGCTTGGGTTCTGACACACGAAACCTTAATTGCGTCGACTTCATTCCGGGATCAAGACACGGCCCCCACCATCCATCCCTAGCACGATCAAATATAATCGCTAACTTGTCCTTGTTATCCGACCTCCGTAAGGAATAATTCCGACCATTACGCAGTGGTGAAAGATCACCTACACTACACTCTGCATAAACGCGGGATGAATATGACACTTCACCTTTATCATCCATTACCCAAGAATCATAACTCAGCCCCTTGTCTTCGCGATACTCATGCTGTTTCGAACAAAGAATTTTCTTTATGTCCACCACATCGATTTCATCTTTAATGGATTTACAAATTAAAGCAGAAACACCGGCATGGCTTGTCAAAGCAGAAGAAGATGAGAATAGATTTGTCGCACCAGCTGCTTTTGTCCAAAGGAAAGGTCGACCAGCGGTTGGTAATGGGTGTGACGTACGGGTAAGACTATCAGCACGAGCGAATACATCACCCAAAGCACCATGGTCAGACAACACTATTATAACCGATGAATCATATATACCAATCCTCCTATAATAATCAAAAAGCTGACCCAATTGCGTAAGAACAAACTGAGCCTGTCCGACATAACCATCATAATTCCATGCAGGCTTATTACGCCGTTGACCATTAGAATAAAAGAGAATTGGCGCATGCGTCCCATGCGTATGAGTTAAAAGGAAGGTGGGGGGGGCCTTATCCGACACAGGACCTCTTGCAAGAACAGGAAACATTGTCGACTCAGACTCCGCGTCTTCAACATCCCAATGGCGTTCTATCAATGTATGGCAAATGGGCTTTAACAGAAATGGCATAAGCCTAAACACGGTAATTTCATCTAAATTCCAGGCCTGTAACCCTTTAATATGACGTCGCAATGGATTATCGTTCTGATTTTGTATCTTCGTATCACCATCTTTTATTCCTTGATTTGTATATCCAAATGGATAACTCCCTGGCATAAAAAATATCGACATCCCAGCATCTATCGCATTCTTCAAAACCGAATCAGTTGTAAATATTGAATAGTAATAATCGACTGCATTCAAAGGATCTTCAAGGTATTTCCCTGTTAACATTCCCGCCACCCCTGCATGGGTAAAGCCATACATCCCAATATTATTTGGATACTCAACAAATCCTTTAAAATATTTCTTAAGCCTAGGTTCCCGTTCAAGCGCATCATGAGCAGCTTCCGATGTTAAAGCATCAAGAACAAATACCAGCACATTACGCTGGTTTGAATATATTACGTTTTGTGCTATGATACTCTTTTCGTGAAATTCGGAAACAATCCCCCTCCCCTCATCTGCTTTCTGGTCAATATGAATATCGGCTAGTGAAGCGACAAATAAGACCAAAAGGATGGCTGCCCCCCATTCAATTCCCCGCCTTATCATGCAGACCATGACACACAGCATAAGAAACGCACTAAGAAGTATCCCCAAATCCCAAAAGCCACGCGTTGTCATTGAGGTATAGTAGTCTAGATTACCATTCAGTGTCGGCAACCCAACTGCAAGGACTCCCGTTTCCAAGTATCCGCAGAACGCCAATGCAAGTAGAATCGCCGCACATATCTTTCTGCCGAAACATCGAGCACAAACAATTGCCACAATTGAAAGAACGAAAAATAGCCACATAAAGCGCATTACAAGTGCTCCCGATAATTCATACCACCCCAACTGGAATAATGAGCGATTGGCAATGAACGACTGGACTGGTAGAACAACACCAAAGAAAAAGGCTGTCACAAATGTCGCTAGCAGATTTTCCTTAATCCATCTGAATTCAAACTTCACGTTTACGAAAACTGCGGCAAGGAACGCAATAATGAGTAGCATTAACTCCAAAGCGCCAAAGGCTATCATGACACGCACAGGCTTATAGAATCCAAGTTGTCCTGCAAAAAGCGAAATGTTTGGGCGTGCCACAACATATAACGGCTTCGTTTTCTCAACTGTAAACCTATCCGCGCCTTGTGGAGACAAACTGCCATCAGACATTTGTACATGAAAAGCCTTCTTGATATCGTCTTTTGAAAAGGAAAACCTGAACATGCCGCCTTTAAGAACAGAAAATCTAATCAGATGTGCCTCACAATCCCCCGTGAACTTAACCTTCATTCGCCGCCATCCCGTTGAATCAGGAAGAACTGCCTCTAGTGAACAAACTCCACCATCGCCTGACGAAACCCCTGTTTGAAGCGTTCGTTCGTCGTCACCATGTATGAATGTTATCCTACATGGGACGCCCGTTGCCGCCGACACTTCTACTTTGTCGGAGAAAAAAGACAAATAGAGCGTAATGACCGGTATAACGATCATCACGTTTAAGACGAGAAAATTTCTCAGAGCTCTTGCCAGCCTATACTTCATGGATGACGCTTCAAACAGCTTTGATTTCATCTTCCACTTCCCTGCCAGCATTCTCGTCACGTCTGAGAACCTTGTTAGCGCCCTTCTTGATCTTACGCCAGACTACGCCAAATACCACCCCGAGGGCAATCGCCACTCCGGCGATTGCCTGAACGGTGTACGACATTACAGACGGATCTACGTATGCAAACATCATGATTGATTTCCTTTCTTGCGATTGATGAGTGTTTCAAGAATGTATTTTCCTGCGACTTCACCGGCATGTCCCGGATTGAAAAAGTAGTTAGAAAGCATCTTGTCAATCTTTGCACTAAATCTATCTGGGTGAGTTAGTATATCGCCAACAACGGCAGGGAGACAATCCAATTTGTCAGTATCGATAGATACTGCGGAACGAAACATTGCCCGGTCAATGTCCCAATGGCCCCAGAGGGTCTGACCCCATTGGTAGAGTAAAAGTGGTGGAGTAGTTGGTTACCATCATCCGTTTCGCCGGCGGAGAACTCCACGCCCGCCGACTTCAATCCATCTACAAACTTTTCAATGCCACCAAGTTGGAGATGGAGACGTGAGACATGAGACGAGAGACGAGCGGGACGTGAGACGATAGACATGACCTGCTTTCCGGCTTCAGATGTGCTCCTCCACGCCGCGGAAGTGTACGTTGAGCGCGTGGAGCGGGGCGAGGAGCGTACCCATTGACGTGCCTTGGGTCATCTTCGCAAAGGCGTTGACGTCCTTCGGGAAGCACTTGCCGCCGTAGCCGAACTTGCCATCGGGGCCAGGCACATAGGTGTGCGTGTCGTTGATGTAGCCCGAAAGCAGCACGCCGGTGTGGACCTTCGCCCAGTCGCCGCCCATCTTTTCGACGTATTCCTTCGCCGCATTGAAGTAGGTGACCTTGTAGGCGCCGAACACGTTGTGGATGTACTTCGTGAGCTCGGCCTCGAGCGGACTCATCACCGTGAACTTCTTGCCGGGGAACACTTTGATGAGGAGATCGACCGCGCCCGTGAACACCATCGTCTGCTTCTTGAAGTCCTCAATGTGCGTGCGCTCCGTGAGGAACTCGGGCATGTAGCAGACCTGGTGTCCGGTCTCCTTCGAAAGGCTGTCGCTCGTCCCTGGCAGGATCGTGGTGCGCACGAACACGGGCACGTCGGGAAGGTTCTTGATGAGTTCCTTCATGAGCGTGAGGTCCTGCGTGCCGTTGTCCTCCGTGGGCACGTGGATCTGCAGGAAGGCGATGTCGATCTGCGAGAGGTCGTCGTTGTACCCCTTCGGCGGATCGCTCACGAATATCTGGCACTCCTTGTTGTTTTCCTCCAGCCAGGCCTTCAGCGCCCCGCCGACGAAACCACAGCCAACTATTCCGACTTTAATCATTTTACTACCTTTCTCAAACAACGCTCCGCGCCCGTGGGGTATGCAGCCGAATACCTCATTCCTTCGCTCTCTGATGTTTTAGCCACCATCGCGTTGACGCATAGTGTAACCTATTTGTTGCGGGGTGTCAATGGGGAGAAAGGAGCGACGTGAGTGCCGCCAGAGACAGTTTCCTTTGGTTACAGACCCAACAAAGCGCAATCATCCGTCAAAAATCCTTCTTGGAGACAATCTCTCCGTTCGGGCCAACCACGATGTCGTGGTAGCGGTCATGGGCGTCTGGATATCTGAAGAGTCTGTTCTCCTCGCGGAGTGCCGACTCTATCTCTGTAACGGATGGCCTACTCGCCGCTGCGGACTTCATGAATGCGGCAACTCTGGAGTGCCCGGTCGGCGTACCGTTGTAAACGAGCGGGCCGGATGCGCCTTCGGGCTTCACCCAGAGTATCGCCGACTCGCACGGATGGTGCTCCGGGGCATGCGGCGCGATGCTTACGCCGTGGTCTGCGGTGACAACTATGAGGGACTTGTCATACACCCCCTTCTCGCGCATGGCGTCCATCAAGCGCGCAAGGTTGTAAAGCGGGTTTCGCACAAGGTCCGGAAGCGCCTCGCGTCCAAAACTGCGCGTGCCGAGGCTGTGTCCATCACGGTCAAAGGCGAGCGGCGGATGCGCACCGCGCGTGTGAAACAACCCGAATACGGTTTTCGCATGGGTGAACCCGGCGGCGGCAAGGCGCGGATACATCGCATGTTCGTACCGAAAGTTCGATTCGTCCTTCCCGGACATCGGGTCGTTCCTGATTTTAGCATAAAGGAAATGAGCCTTCGCCACGTATGGCGCAATCCGAAACACCGTGACGTCGAAGAGGCTCAGGTACGGCACCTCCTTCGAACGCAGCAACAGCGCGGTCCATCCGTGTTTTTGCCTGACCTTCATCGACATGCGCTTCTCCATCTTCGCGTTTGTATAGCCGTAAGGCAACAAGTCTGGTACGAGCGACACCTCCGCACCGGCCTCCACGTATGGCATGAGAAACGAATCCCCGCCGTACACCGACATCGAGTATTCCGCCTTCGAGGTGGATTCCGGTTCAAAGTATTTTCCCGTCATGAGCCCTGGCAGGCCGCGTTTGGTACACTCGTGCATCCCGACGTTGTTCGTGAACGCCACAAAACCGGAGAACTTCGCGGAGAGGTCAGGCGACGACCTAACGATGTCAGTCGAGACACTTCCCGGCATCGAGTCCAGGATGAACACGAGCACGTTACGCTCGTGCGAGAACTTGAAGTTCTCAATTATGTCGATCTGCCGCTCGAATCCGCCTGCAAGGCCGCCGCCAACCTTGCCGCCCGTCGACGCCTCGTCGTCGCGCCTGACGTCGAACAGGGAGGCGAACGCAAGCACCACGAGCACCGCCGCCGCGAAATGCGCGCGGTCCGGCAGCCACCGAGCCGCCGCAAGAGCGCCAATCAGCAGCACGCCCCAGACGCAGCAGTCCCAGACGCAGCGCGATGCAACGGACAACTCCGGCGCGACTGCGCCGTTGATCTCCGGCAACCCCGCCGACAGCGGCCCCGCCTCCAGGTACGCGCAGGCAGCAGCCGCAACGACGAGCCACTGCACCACGCCGCGCGCGCGCCGACCGACGATCGCGAAGACTGTCGCGAGGAGCGCCGTCACCGCCGCGAAGACCACTCCGAGTTCGACGACGAGCCGACCCATGCCGAACGGGTACAGAGACTCGTTGCCGAGGAAGGACTGCAGCGGCAGAACTACCGCCACGACGGCCGCGACAGCTGCCGCGGCGGCCACCGATCGTGCCATGCCGCCGCGAAGGTGATCATGGAGCATCATAAGTACACTGCGTTTTTGTTGCATTCGGACCACCTTCATCGCCCTAGGCGTTCTTGATCTCTATTTCTTCCTCGACTTCCTTGCCGGAGTTTTCGTCGCGGCGGAGAACCTTGTTGGTTCCCTTCTTGATCTTGCGCCAAATAACGCCGAATACGACGCCTAGCGCGATTGCCACACCGGCAATCGCCTGCACAGTGTAGGACATGACAGAGGGATCGATGTATGCGAACATCATTTCTTCGTTCCTTTCTTGCGGTTGATGAGTGATCCAAGAATGTATTTGCCGACGACTTCGCCGGCATGGCCCGGATTGAAAAATCGCGTCTTAAGCAGGTTTTCGATCTTGGCGGCAAATTGGTCTGGATGCTCAAGCATCTCCGCTACGGCCTTTCCGGCGGCGGGGATGTCAGCAAGGGGCACCGACACGCCGACCTCGTTGCGGAAAGAAATATCCGTTGGTTTGATACCAATTTTCTCCCAATCAGGGTTTATTACCTTCATCGGCGTGTCGATAAATACAACAGGTCGTTTTGTCTTGAAGGCATACTCGTAAGCGATACCCGACCAGTCGGTAATGAGCACGTCCGACTGGTCCATTGTCGAGGGCTTCGAGAAGTCCGCCTCCATGACAACGTCCTTCCGTTTTGCATACCGTTCCGCAATTGCCTGCATCTTTGCGGGAAAGCGGCGCACGTACTGCGGATGCGGACGGAACACGACCGTGCAGCCGGGATTGGCCGCCGCAATCGAATCAATCAGTTCGTCGATGCAGGAATCCGGTATGCAGCCCTTTTGATACGACGGCGCGATCATTACGCGACGACCGACCGCCTCTCGCGCTTTTACTGGCTCAGCCAGTAACGTATCCAATATCGGATATCCAGACTCCACTATCGTCTTCGCCTTGAGGCCGTACAGCCTCTCTGTGGCACGATGCTCTGCAACTTGAAACGGCCCGTTCGCCATAATGGTGTCGAAATGGTCGAAAGCGCCCTTGCGGTAGCACATGTGAACGCTCGTCGGGCCATGGTCGAGATAGACGTACTCCACGTCCTTGCGGACATACGAGCGCTTGATCTGGTAGGTGTTCAGGTCTGGCGTCGTCGTCACCACCATGTCGGCATCCATCTTCATCATGAGCGGAATGATCTTCACGGGGCCGATATAGTAGGCGCGAATGTGTGCGTTCTTCTCCGCCAAGGAGAATATGCCGTCCTTGGGGTCGTTCGTCACATAATGGACCGTCACGTTCGAGTGCGCGAGCAGCCATTCGATGACGCTCTTAAAATATTTATAATAGCCACCACCCTCTGCATAGAACACGAGGTGCTTGTTGGCAACATGGAAAAAACGCTTGTAGTCGAT
>Ga0310695_10003208_pt1 | contig 32620 bp, 36 predicted proteins | sample RumenRJG_04DNA_FD_203882 | JGI IMG/M metagenome (GOLD analysis project Ga0310695, IMG submission 203882) | Bovine rumen microbial communities from Lethbridge, Alberta, Canada - RJG_04 (v2) (version 2) | ecosystem: Host-associated > Mammals > Digestive system > Stomach > Rumen | place: Canada...
ATCGTGAGAAGCTTATTAACCTTAACAAGGATAACAATGCACAGAATCACTGCGAGGAGTGAAAGTGCGAGAGCGATTATTTCCATCTGGGCACCTCATAAAGTAAGGGTTGAACCACACGAGCAGGCTGGAAAATAACCTGCAGGCGGGGTGACTGGAATGTGTGGGTTAATTAAAGACCATCTTACTAGCGCCTCCTTGGAGACTTGACGGTCGCAAGGCTTCACGTGGGAAGCAAAAATGGTTTTCGCCGTGGCGACAAACCGGGGCCAGTCACGAGCGCAAATTTAACAAATTTTTCTTGCAGAAATTTGGTTTATTGTAAGAAAATGAGAGAAAATTGTATGTTTTTTTGGGGCGCATGCGTCCCAAGTTTCTCTTACTTCATGTCCAGGGACTTGAGCGAGTGATCCACGGCCTTGTTGTGGGCGTTCAATGAATCCAAAGTAGCCTTGAGAACAAGGACTTGACGTGCCAGACGGGCGTTTTCTTCGGTAAGAGTTGCAATTTTGTACTCAGCCTCCTGGTTGGAGCAGCCCGAGAATCCAAACATTGAAATGCAAACTAAAGACGACAAAATAAGGGATTTCTTGAACATACCGCAAAATTAGATTATTTTTTGGGGGAATTATGACAGTCGGACAAAAATGGTTGAAATTTAAACAGGATGGCTATTGCGGTTCGCTTACGATCCGTAACCGTTCCGAACAATCATTCGAGAGCGATCCGGGCTATAACGACAAGCATATTCACGAAGCAATCCTTGAGATGGATCCGGAATACACTTACGTGAAGGTCATCCACGAGGGTTACAAAGGTTCGATGGACATACCGACCATTGAACTTGGGAACGATGCGGCGCAAAATCAGGACACGCTCGACAACGCCATCCTCGAAGGGCTTGCCCACTTGCGCATTTTCCGTGAAGCCAATACCGGCGCCATTGTGCAATTCGGCTACAAGCTAGAAGACATTTAATTAACATTTCCTAATGAAAACAGCGTGACAAAAAAACAATTGTAACGCATATAATTTCGTCGAGAGAATAAAAGCGTCGGCCACAACCTTTAAAGACGAGTGCCGCGACCATACTTGTATGGTCATGGTCGAGCCGTAAGGTTGGCGCTTGCGCCAGGATGGGTTTTAGATTTTTCCGAGCTGGGGCCCCGCCCGCATGACGTACTTTTCTAAAGTTATTCTTCAGACTTTTTTAAAGTCATTCAATAAATTCTATTTTTGCGGGTATGAACAATCCTGAACTTCTTTTGCCTGTCGGTACGCGCGACATGCTGGAATCCGCCATCAACAACGGGGCGGACGCGGTTTATTATGGAGTCCCCCATTGGAATGCCCGCGGTAGAACCGAAGATTTTTCATTTGAAGATGTCGAGGAAATGATCCGATACGCAAGGCTTCGCGGCGTAAAGACGTACCTTGCGATGAACATCCTCATTTTCGAACGTGAAATTCAGGAATTGCCGGAATTTTTGGAACGCTTGATTGCGTTAAAGCCAGACGCGTTCATCATCCAGGACATCGGGCTTGCAAGGCTCATCAAGGCCATTAGCCCGGAACAGGAAATCCATGCGAGTACGCAAATGACGCTCGCGAGTTCCGAAGCCGTGAACTTGGTCAAGGACATCGGTTTTTCAAGAGCGGTCTTGGCTCGCGAACTCTCGGCAAAGCAAATTGCGCAAATCAAGAGCCTTACCGACTTGGAACTGGAAGTTTTCATCCACGGGGCATTATGCGTCTCGTACTCGGGCCAGTGCCTCACCAGCGAAAACTTTGGCGGGCGCTCGGCAAACCGCGGGCAGTGCGCCCAAAGCTGCCGCCTCCCCTACCGCATTTTTGTGGACGGCAAGGAATGGAAGGACCCGAAGGCGCGTTACTTGTTCAGCACGCGAGACCTGTGTGCACTCCCGAAGCTTGAAGAACTCAGAGAAATCGGCGTGGAATCGTTCAAGGTCGAAGGGCGATTGAAAAGCCCGGAATACGTGGCTGCCGTATCACACACCTACCGCAAGGCATTGGAAATACTGAGCGAGAAAGGTTATAAAGAAAATGCCGAGTGTGCGAATGGGAATGCCGCCGGCCTTACAGCGCAGGACTTGGAACCGCTCGAAGTCTTGTTCTCCCGCGGCCTCAACACCGGCTGGCTCGATGGCGTAAACCACCAGGAACTCGTCGATGGCTCCTTCTCGAACCATCACGGTGAATTTATCGGAACTGTCGTTCAAGTAGACCGCAACGGCGTGATTGTAGAACTTGAAGACAAGCCTGTTCCATGCACTTTGTTGCCAGGCGACGGGATTTTATTTGAGGAATATAGAGCAGAGCCCGAACCGCGTCAAACGGGAAGCCGACTGTACAAGGCAACGTTCGCCCGAAATTCGCACAGCGAAAGTGCCTCGACGCAAAATTCGAGACATTCCGCAAAATCGGAAATGTTTTCGCATAATTCGAGATGCGCCGGCAGCGCAAGAGAAAATGCGCGCGGTGGCAAGATGCACTCCGAGACATCCGCAAAATCGCAAGTTCGTCTGGAATTCGGTCGAGAATTCAACTTGCACAAAGTCAGCTACGGCATGAAGGCCTACCGCAACGACTCCCCCGCTCTCGAAAAAGAACTCCACAAGACTTTTACGGACAAGAGTTTCGCCAAGCACATTCCTGTTTGCATGACGCTCGAAGGGAAAATTGGCGAACCGCTCAAGCTCACGATTTCGGAAACACGCGGCACAAACGCCAACGCAAATGCACACGAAAATTGCGCAATCGCAAACGAAACGCACACAGCAAATAACGAGACGCGCGCGGTCACCGTCGAAGGCGCCGTCCTCGAAGCCTACCGCAACGAAGTCGCACTCGACGCACTCCAAGCCATCGCCAAGAAAGAACTTTTGGCGCTTTCTGCTACGGCCTACGTTCTCGACAAGCTCGAAATCAAGCTCCCGCCAAACGCATTCCTCCCCGGCAAAGTTTTGCGTACGCTCCGCCAAGAAGCAGTACAAGCATTTGACGAAAAACGCTTGCAGTGGAAAGAACTTGCACCTTCTGCGGACAATGGTCGCGCATTTTTACACAGCATCGTTAAAGTCGCGAGCAAATCCAACAGCGACAACGCCGCAATCGCAACAGAAAACCGCGCGACACCCCGCCGCATGAACATTACCGTTCTTGTTCGCCGTCCAGAGCAAATCGACGCACTGCAAGGGCTCGACATCGACAAAGTCGTCATGGACTTTGACTGGGGCGTGAAATACGACGAACCGCTCGAACGCATCCACAAGCTCGGATTCGAAGCAGGCATCGCGACCCTCCGCATCCACAAGCCCGGCGAGAACCATTACATCAAACAAATTCTCACGCTCATGCCGGAATTTGCACTCGTGCGTAACCTCGGTTCGCTTGCACTCCTCAAGGATTCCGGAATCCCGATGGTCGGCGACTACAGCCTGAACGCCACCAACAGCGCAAGCTACGATTGGCTTTTATCTCAAGGGCTTGAAAAACTGCACCCGTCGTGGGATCTCAACAGCACCCAGCTCTTTGACTTGCTCAAGAACATTGACGGAAGCAAGCTCGAACTTGCGCTGCACCAGTACATGCCAGCATTCCACTCGGAATACTGCGCCTTCGCACGTGCCCTCACGACCGGTCGCCGCTTCCCCGAATGCAAAAAGATTTGCACACAGCACAAAGTCGAAATCTTGGACCACAAGGGCGAACGCCACTTCTTGCAATCCGATGCAGAATGCCGCAACACGCTCTTTGTCGGCAAGCCGCAATCCGCTCTCAAGCTTTTGCCAAGGCTCATCGCACAGAACGTGAGCAGCTACCGCCTGGAACTCTTGGACGAAGAACCCGAATCTGTCCGCCGCAAGATCGACATTTATACGCAAGCCATCCGCGGCAAGCTCGACATTGACACAGCCATTTCAAAAGCCGGCGTCGAAGAAAAGTACGGACTCTCCGAAGGCCAACTGTTCAACCAAAGCGTCTGGCAAGACCGCAAAAAAGGGTGTGATTAGTAGGAAGTAAACAGTGATTAGTGGTTAGGGTAAATTAGCGGAAAAAGCCAAAAGCGGGGTAAAACATGCTTGCGAGCGGCTATTCTTGTTTACCCACAATTTCATCCAAACATTTTCTTGCAAACCCGGTGGGTACTCGCATTGCAGATATCAACAGCCCCATTTTCTTGCAGACGCGGCGCACGTAGCGGATGTTTGATGGTTCAACGTTCCATATTATATATCCGTCGACGGATGAATCCAAGTTCCCCATTCGTTCATCCTCTTTGATTTTATTTATCAAGGAATCTTGAACATAGGCGGAGTTCAGAATATTGACAGGATAGATATCCCTTATACAACCTTGAAGAATTTTTTTATGATAGGCTTGCCACGAGTCGCCATTAGACACAACATTGCTGATACATTTACTTTGGCAATTCTTGGCTTTACAAACATAGCCATAATCAGCTGCGAAAAAATCTTTCAAATACAAAATGAAATTTGAGATATCTGGATTTTCAAAAAGAACATCAACTTCATTATAACCTTTGGGGTGTCCATCTCTTATATGCAATAGATCGAGCCAATCTAATATGCCTTCTGAAGTTTCAAAATACAATGAAGCCGATATCATGGAACTGAATTTGACTTCCGAAATGGATTTTGCGGGAACATTTATATCATTATATCTTTCAGTCAAGAAATGATACTTGCGAGGCTTGAATGCGTTTGCTGGATAAGCACAAATTGCATCGAGCAATTCTCGTGAAATTTTAAAAGACCTGTCGTAGTTTATCAACACTAGATATTGATAAGACTTTGTAAACAACCATTCGATTATCCAATCAAAGAAAATCGCTTTTATCGCGATTATTATCAGCATTATTATGCCAAAGATAAATTTAAATGGATTTTTAGTCATTTGTTGTCAATCGAGCCTTTTTAACCGCAGTGCACTGAGTTAATATAGGATTATTCTTTACAGGGATTGAATTCTGGGAAGTCTTCCTCCGCAATAATACATTTACTTCTTATATAGAACGAAGCAATGCTTTTTTCACCCTCCCCAAAAAGCTCTTTCGCCTTTTCACCCTGAAAAGGCGTTTTAAAAGTCATCCAACCATCAAAAACTAAAAGATTTAATCCAAAGGAATTTTGTGACTTTACTCTCCATTCACCTTTATTTGAATCAAGTCCATTGCTGTCCGCAAATATCTGCAAAAAAGAGTGGTCTGGATAAAGCGTAACCGTTTCCTCTCCATATTTATGCTTGCTCTTATACGTTCCTACATAGTCTTCTTCATACGTACACCCAAACAGCACGACAAGGCACAACGGCGCAAGCAGAGGAAGGAATTTGGATAGCTTAGTCATCTTAAAAAACTCATCTAAATCTGCTATGTTGCTTATTATTTCTGAATCATCATGACAAACTTTAACAAAGCCATTTGACATTTCATAACCGACAAAATCTCCGTCTCCTATATCAAGCAAATGATAAATACACCTGCCGTCTAGCTTTACTTCATAAATTTCACTTATGTTGATTTGGGGATATTTGCTATGAATTTCGTGAAACGCTTTTCGAAATACTTTCGGCAATTGTTCGACAATTAGTTTTTTTTGAACATTCTTGACATCAACTAGCAAATCAGTAATATCAATTTTTTCTTTCACAGATAAAGAGAATCCGGCAATCAACCCTCTTGCACAAACAATCGACAAAGCAACATTTGAAACATTCGCATTATTGAGGACGAATCCTTCTAGATAAAAGTAGGGCTCAGAACTAAGCTCATGCTTTTCACTCACGGATGTGTCAAAAAAGAAATTGTAGCGATATGGGCTTGAACGCAAATCCGGTATGACTCGCCATATAATTCCAGCTTTCAATTCCTCTACATACACAGAATACTCATCAGGCATTGTCTCAAGAGCCTTTATGCAGAGATTTTTTGCCCATTCTTCACAGCTTCTTTTCTTTAATGACGGAAAAAGTTTATAGATATCCAAGTTTTTTTGTATGATGTAAGGGACTATGACGCACAAATACGCGATTACGTTCATTTCAATTGATCTTAACGGATGAGTCGATGAAAAAAAGAAGTAGAAACTAATCGTTTGAAAGAGGAGTGCCGTGTAAAGGCCTATCGGCATCGGGTACAACAAACTATATATGCCTATGATGCCGCAATAAATAATGAAATGATACTTGACGGTCAATCCCCAAGACAAATCAGGTCGTTCTAGAGGGTATAAATTGCCAAATATCATTTGGACAAGAGCAAATAACGCCAAAAGCAACCCAAACAACAAAATTTTCTTCAATATTATACTCAAATTATTTCTCCGTTCTTTAGCGATAGAGCCTTTTTAACCGCAGGGAGCAAAAACACGTCCCCCTGTTCTGCCAATAAAGTTATGCCTTTTACTGTTGAAGCCTGTTGAACAAATCCACTTAAAAAATCATCGACAAACCTTTTCAAATGCTCGATTCGAATATTGTCAGGTAAGTTGGAACTCAGATCGAAGATTTCATCATAATCTTTGGGCGCCCGCCGAAAGACATCGCCCACATCGTTATTGACCATATCCCGAGAAATTTGGTAATTCTTTCCAAAGATACCTTGAATAAATAGCTTGATATTTAAATACACCAGAGAAGAATAGCATGATTTTTGAAACGAAAGAACGACAATGACTTCATTCGTCGTCTTTACAAGACATCCGAATTTCGATTCAAAGCCCATGCTTTTTGTCGCTTCGGTAAAGAAGCATTTTAGTTCTTTCAAAATCATAATTATGTCTGATCCGTTTCAGGAGTCCATCCAGTTTCAATTCGCTCCACTAAAAGAGTGTCATTCCAAACGCCACGAATAGGAATACGCTTTTGTTCACTAGCAAGTTCACCTATAGGCCATTCATTCTCGCCATCCCAAAGCCACCAAGTTTCAACTTTCCTCGTTTTTTGATCTACAACTCCACCTCTAAATAGAGGAAAAGGCTTTTGCTTTTCTGGAATTGGCGCATTTCCTACCACAGATACGATGCTTCTGTTCACAGCTGCGCCCAATGGAAAAAAGGTAGAGAAATCAGGCTCCCTTGAGTTGACAGCAGATTGAATAACATCTAGCGACTGCTTTGTCTGATAAATTGTATTGTAAACTCGCAACAAAGCTCCGTACATCCTATGCTTGTGCGTAAATTGAGCATACGCAAAGCCATGCCGGGTTGGTATTTCAATTATGTCACCGATTTTTGGTCTTTTCATAGTTGTAGGCAGAGGGTGTGGGTGTAGATGAATTAAGTCGCTTATTAGAAATAACAATAGTATAATTCGTCCGTTCGTATGACATGGCGGGGGTAAAGGGGCTTATTTTTTTTGTTTTTTGCGCTTCTCCTTAGTTACAAGAATTTTCGTAATATCCTTTAGAACTTTATCAATATCTTTGTCGATATTCTTTTTGCCTAAAACGTCCGAGTTCAACTTGGGCGGGACATTTTGTTTCAAAAGTCTTAATACATTGCCGCCGTTGCTGGACGGTTGGAAAAGTTTTCTCTTTTGGGGAGGTGGGGGCGGCTCCAGACCGACTGATTCAAACATCTCTAGAAAAAGTGACAAATCACCACAAGAGAATTCGCTGCAAAGTAAAGCAAAATTAATGACTGAGAATCCGGCCTTGCGAGCCAGTTGAAATAAAGGCTCATAGGACTGAAGGCGTCGAATAAAACTTTTTCTATCACTATCGAGTTCCAAGACAAAAGTAATTTTGCCTCGCTCGCACAATGGACAACCATTCCCATCGAGGCTCTTCAAATCAACAGCGATTTCGTCAAAAGCAGACAAGGGGGCGACAACAACATTTTCCGAATCGCTGTATTTTAGATTTTCTTTTAACGGGGGCGGAATCCTGCCGCCTGCGCCACCGCCAACCGATTTGTACAATTTGCCTTTTTCATCTACAATCGCGCTGTCCAACATGCCGTTCTTTTCAGAGTACAAGGCCCATACGACGCGACCTGGATCAGCTTCATTTTCCTTATGAAGAGAAATGTAGCGGGAGCCGTAACGGTCCAATTGCATTGTATAGAAAACATCTGGCAAATGACCGCCCATGGCACCAACGTTCATATACTTTTTTGTGATATTCACATAAACAGGAAACGTTTCATCCCAAGCGTCATCCTCTGAATATGCATAACAGACGAATGCCAAAATCGTCATGACAACAGTTATTTTGCATGTAATTAATTTCATAAGGATTTTGGCAAACACAAAACTAACCGTGAAAATAAGGGATTACATAAAACAATCTTGCCATAGTAACCACAATCCAGAACATATAAACAATCTTCGTAGGCAGCTTTCTTGAAAAATCAAATTTTCCAAATTTTAGAATTATCAATGATATGGCCAATAAGAAAAGACTGAAACAACATGCTACACCAATAAAAGCAACACAATCATCATCTACTATTGTTTCTATTTCTGCTTCCGTATACGGACGTAATGGAGCCAACAGAGCTAAGCAAGTAAGTACGAAAGAACCTAGAAAAGAACCCAGAAGGGCAACAATTGAGAAGCCCTTTAAAAAGATTCTTGTCGCAGCATAATCGTTTTTATTCATCGTCTTTTATCAAGCCTTGTGAAATATTTTCCGAAGAACACCCCCACTCTTTATTCCATTCCATGACTCTAGCAATAACAATCTTGTCCAATGAAGGAAAAAGACTAAAGTCTCCGCTAAAAAAAGGTGGACCGAATTTTTTCAAATTGCTAGCAAGTTTTGCGATATAGTTTCGCAAACCTTTCTTTTCATCATAGCACGCACGGTCTTCTGGCGATAACAGGTCAACCACATCATGTAATGAATGCTCGTAAAAAGCATCATCCTCGTGAATAAAAAAAGAACCAGGATGGTGCACCTCCTTTCCATCGACAAGTTGTGAAATTATAACATTGAAAACAAAATCTTTAACTTCATAATATAGAGTGATAACACAGCATTTATTTGCGTACTTTACCTTTGTAAACCTGGAATCAACTTCTTTTTTTATCAGAGAAAAATCGTATTGCTCAATTAAAAAAGAAAATTCATCAAGGAATATATCCCTTACAACGTATTTATCTGAATTTTTCTTTTTCATTTTGAAGTAATCCTATGTTTTTTGCAACACGCCTATTAGAAATAACAATAGTAAAATCCGGCTGTTCATATGACATAGCGGAGGCGAAGTGAGGCTGCAAATAAATCACTATGATGTCGGTGCCGGAGTCCCTTTGCGAGAAATGCCGATTTTGACGAAAAAGCGCATTTTTTCCAAAGATTAAACAGTATTTAATATCCAATATAATACTTTATGGCTCTTTTTTAATTTGCGGTATTTGTCAGCAAGTCGTCTAAAGTTATCTCTAGCGTCAGGATCCATTTTCCCACACGAAACATTTTCATCTATGAATATTATAAGATCCAAAAAGTTTGCACAAAACAGGAATTGTAATTTAAAGGGGCTATTTTTTATAACCTGCATAGAATAAAAAGGTATTACACCATCCACCTGAATTATTTCATAACACCATACAACAACACGATGTTTAGGAAAGCAAAACTTCTTTGTTCCAAATTTAAAACCACATTGAAAACCTTCTTTCGTAAAAAGCATACAAGAAAATAAAGAGGCAAACATAAAAGAGCAAAACAAACAAAAGGCAACTTGAGGCAACCAACGAATAAAAGAAAACCAATATTCTGTTTGAATTTGCCGGGAACTGCTATTCGTATGAAAAAATTGAACTAAAGAAGCAAGAAAATCTTCCGACAACTCTTTCATAAAAGCGTCATCAAAAAACATCAAATACAAAAAGCCAATTAAAAGGATTCCGATGAAGAACCTAAACCAAATCCGTAATTTTACAATTTCTTCGGTTTTCATTTATTCAACCTTAAATATAAATCTTTTGCTTTAATCTGTACCTACACAAGATTTTTATATAGCTTCGTAAATAACCTGTCAAACAGTTTACGCCCTTTTAGAACGGCTCGCACAATGGAATCCTTGCATTGCATTTTTTGCCCTCCGCATAATCATAGTGAACTTGATTGTATTCACCATTCACTTTCAGGCAACTATTGCTGTCAACAACCTGTATATTTAAAGACCCATTTGATGTAAGTTCAAAAAAGCTACTGTCTTGGAAAGATACTCTAATAGCTGATGAGGAAATACTTTTTTGTGGATTTGGAAGCCTCCCGATGATATTATCGTCGTTACAGTCTTCGAATATATCTAAAGCCATGTGATAGTGAATTACTCTTTTGAATGTTCGTCTAGACAACGATAATTCATAAATACCATCATCATCAACAATAAATAATTCCCCTGCAAAGCGATTCATTATAGGATGTAAAATCATTCCATAATCAATCATTTTTCTAAGCCGGTCTCCGCCGTCCATTTTTTCCAATACATCACGTCTGTTTTTTATCAAATCCGCTTCTGATTGATATACAGTAAAGTCATAATAAAAATCTACAATGCTATCCACTTCATATAAAGACGAATCTGATAATCTGACAAAGAATAGCAAATCCGGATAATTCGAACGATAGAGCAGAACTCCGCATCCATCGTCTAGAAGTTCTGCGTAGGTCACGGCCGTATCCTTAGATTTAATTTGTTCAATTTTGTCATACAATATGGATGATAATACGTAGTAAGAATAACCATATTCCTTCCACCATTTTGTACTTACATTGAATACTGCTGACGATGGAGTAAACTCGGCAAATTTTTCGCTAACTTTTGGGAAAAAAAGATCTCTCTTTGTCGGGCGTTCAAAGTCTATTTCATGTTCTTCAAAATAAACAATACTGTCCCCCCGCATAAAGAGCCATACTTTTGTAAGTTCAAGATGTCTTCTAAACTTTTGATGAATTACTTGATTAATTTCTTCATCTGTCATATTATATTCAAAAACATACATCCTATCCCATTCATAAGGAGTCAACATCGGAATAGATACGATGCAATTCAGGGAGTCCTTGCATTCCTTTTCGATGACATCTCTGGCAAGAGCTTTTATCGTAGTTGAATTGTCGCAACAATTAGACAGAGTTGCCAACAGCACGACAAGGCACAACGGCGCAAGCAGAAGAAGGATTTTAATCCACTTCCGTTGGGTTGGGTAAGTTTCTTTTTCATTCATAATCAACCATGATAATAAGGGAGTACGTAAAACATTCTTGCCATAGTAACTACAATCCAAAACATATACACGATTTTAGTCGCCATTTTCTTGGAGATGCCAATTTTCGCGAATTTCAAACTTATCAAAGAGATTCCCAATAGGAATGTACTTAAAAAACATGACACAAAAATAAAGCAGGCACAATCGTCATCAGTCTGCAAAGAGAGAGCGTCAGGAGGGCCCCAGTCATACGGGCGCAGCGGAATAAGCAACGCTAGAGACGTGAGAACAAGAGAACTCAAAGAGGAGGCAACTGCAAGGACACCGAAAAAAATTTTTATGACTGTAGGCCTATTCATATCAACAATCCCATTTTCTTGCAGACGCGGCGGGCGTAGCGGATGTTTGATGGGTCAACGTTCCATATAATATATCCATCAACGGATGAATCTATTTTACCCATCCGTTCATCTTCTTTGATTTTACTAATCAGAGAGTCTTGGACATGGGCGGAATTCAAAATATTGACTGTATAGACATCCTTCAAGAAACCTTCACAAACTTTTTTAGAGTCGCCGGTTTGCCAAGCAGAGCTTCCTCGCGATGCATGGATACACTTGCTCTGACAATTCCAAACTTCACAAACATAGCCGTAATCAACAATGAACGTATTCTTCAAATAATTGACGAATTTTGGAATTTCGGAGTCTTCAAAGCGAATCGTTAAACTATTGTAAGTAGAAGGAGCCCCGTTGAAAATGCTTATCAGAGGATTCCAAGGATCATTAGGATTTTCTATCCAAGCACTGACCATTGATTTTAAATTTGCTTTCGAGATGGATTTTGCAGCAAATTTTTTATATCCATAGTATATCTTGGTAAGACAGTGATATCGACGAGGCTTTAACGCAATTGTTGGATATGCACAAATCGCATTAAATAAATCAATTGAAATTTCAAAGGATTTGTCAAAATTTTTCAATATTAGATATTGACTTTTTTTACTGAATAACCATTCGATTATCCAATCAAAGAAAAACGCTTTTATCGCGATTATTATCAGCATTATTATCCCAAAGGCAATTCTGAATGGGTTTTTACTTATTTTCTTCTTTGCTTTTTTGTTCATTCACGTTCACCATTTTAACAACAATTGCACAGGTAAAAGAAAGATTTCGATCCGCATCCTTTGAGATTGACTATGTTGTCATACACCCAATTTTGCATAAGAGAATATACTCTATTCTTTTCGTTTGTACAACCAAACGGGGTAGAAGGGAGCCCAAAAACCAGCCTATTCCACGGGCAGGGTCAAGATAGAAACGGACTTACGCCCCACATGGTAATAAGCCAAAAAGATTTTTCCGTCCCTTATGTCAAGACGGTACACACTCGCTTCCGCAGACACGCGTTCCTGTTTCCACGTTTGTCCACCATCGGTACTATAAAGCAGGGCAAAATTATCGGTAAACCAGACTCCATCACTAACGACAGTTGCAAAGACATCGCCTTTTACAAGGAAATCCTGCATCCAAAGACATTGCGTACCCTTGCTGCCATAGCTCGTTTCGTGCCGCTGTTGAGCCTTCCCGTCTTCTATCCGATAAACGAGCACCCGGTTTCCCGAAGAACCGAGTATCCAGCTTTTGTCATTCCGGGCAAAAATCGGAAGAGTACTTTCCACGAAATCACCCGCAAACACCCTTTCCCCATTTTCCAACTTGTATTTCGGTCCCCCATCCGGAACCGAATCGTTCACGCGAACAATACGAACCTTGCGATAATCCCGATATTTACCAATGGAATCCCACGTCATATAGTCCTCACCCGACACATAAACCGCATTGAAGTCGGCATCACGTTCGTAGGACTCGAGAATCATATGGTCATCCATGGAATAGAACATTGCAATCGACGTCAAGCTCCTGATTTCGCTTTTTGTCCAGGTGGCACCCCCATCGTATGTTCCAAGAACTGCGGGGAGTTGCTCTATGATACCATACGAACCGAATAAAAAAAGCGAATCGGGTCCCCGCACAACCATTTCTTCAATATGAAAGTCCTCGAATTCCGCAGGATAGACCGTCTTTTCGCGAAAGGCCTTCGAAGAGGAATCCTTATATGACGCATAAGCGAAAAAAACGACGCCAAGCAGCATCAAGACAAAGAATGGTGTAACGAAAATTGTAATGACGATGTTTCTCGTTTTCATAAAAGCTTTAGCCATTCTAATTCAATCGCATTATTCTACCCTACAGTCCTTTCAAATACAACGCCATAAAACGGTCATAAACGATGTAGCCCTCTTGAGTTTTCATCACGAATTCTTGCGACAAAAGCATATCAATGGCACGGCTAATACTGCTAACATTTTTCAGGTGATACTTTTGCACAAAGGCTGATGAATTTATAGCCTTAGCACAGCCTTCTTTCGCAATCGCGATGAGCAACTGGCATTGATTGCGTGTAAGCAAGGCGATCAGCCTCTGATAAATTTCCTTTTCTGATTCGACAATAGCTGCGATACACAGTTCCACATCTGCAATTTCTATAGTTGCAAGTGCAGTTTCGTACAGGCGATTCAACACGCGTTGCATATACCAAGTATGCCCATCAAATTTATGATAGAGTTCGCCGAAGATTTCTTTGGACAATTTGATGGAGTTTTTCGACATCCATTTTTTTGCAAATGCATAGTAATGGTCTTCGGAAATCGCCGTTAAATTGAAAATCTCCGTACTGCGGTAAAACGGATGTGACACTGAGCCAAACATTTCCGTCATCAAGTGCTGTTTGCTACCAGAGAAAATAAAATGGACGTTCGGGCAAAACTGGATGTACGAACGAAGCAGTGCTTCAACGCCTTCATCCTTATATTCTGCAATCTGCTGGAATTCATCAATGGCGATGTAACATTCTTGCTTCGATTGCTTAAGGTAGGCAAAAATTTCTGCCAATGTATTCTTTGTTTCTTGCGGAGCAAATTCAATAGACGGCTGCGGATTGCCAGAAACCGGATCTGTTGACAGAACTACTTTAAAACTTTTGAATAGCGACAAGGCCGTTTTTGCAGCCTTCTTTCCAAACGAATCTAATTTTCCGACAACAGCCGTACCTAAGTTGTGAACGAAATCATCCAGCGATTTCGTCGGGAAAATGTCGATATAGAAGCAAGCTGCATCTTTTTCATCTTTCTGTATAGCATTGAAAATATGGTATATCAGCCCTGTTTTGCCCATACGTCGTGGAGAAAGCAATGTAATATTACGCCCATTACGGAGAGCCGACAGAATGTACTTGGTCTCTTCGACACGATCACAGAAGTATTCAGGACCATTATACCCATAAAGAAGGAACGGATTAATATTCATACTCTAAATATAATCAAATTTCGCAAAATGCGTAACGCAAAATGTGAAATTTTTCGTATAACGAGTCTGTAGTAGAAATGCCACTGGCTCCTTCGACTACGCTCAGGATGACACTTCTGGCAGCATGGATCCTTCAGCCGTTGGCTTCAGGATGACAATGCCTTAAGATCCTCGCCTTCGCGAGGATGACGAGATAAATTCGCGAGGATGACAATGTAAAAACTACTTCTTGTCGCGGATACGGGCGTAGAGGGCTTCGGCTTTTTCAGTGTCGCCGGCATTCGAGAAAATGTGGCCGACGTTTTCGGCACCAATGCGGCCCTGGGAATTGCCCGCACGCCAAGCCTTCATGTAGCATTCAAACGCTTCGTCATAGCGCTTTTGCGTAAAGTAAATCTGCCCTAAATCAAGATTCAAATCCGCAATTCCCTTCTTATGGCGGAGGCCTTCTTCCAGCGTGAAAATCGCCATCCACGGAGATTCATTCTTGACGTACATCTGTGCAAGATAGCGGCGAGCGGAAACATTTTCTGGATCCATCATGATGCCGTTTTCCATTTCATTGAGTGCGAGTCGCGTAGAATCCATGCTGCGGTAGTAATACGAAAGCGTATAATGCACGTCGGCGCCAGCAGTCGCTGTCATCTGGAGCGCATTCTTGAGCGTCTTCACCGCATATTCGTAATCGCCAAGCTTTTCATAGACTTCGGCAAGGCCGTACCAAGCATCCATGCGGTCCGGGTTTAGCGCCAGCGCACGTTCAAAATGCTTTTGGGCAAGCGTCCAATCGCTTCCCTTCATATAACATTCCGCAAGGGCAAAATGGATGTGGTCCGTTTCCGTCCCGAGTTCAATAGCACGGTTGTAGGCGACAATCGCATCGCTCGGAGATTCGGCGAGGTAGTACAAATCGCCGAGAAGCATCCAAGCCTTCACAAAATCTGGGAGCAGTTCGACAGTACGCTTGTAAGCAACCATCGCGACTTCTTTTTTACCGAGTTGCACAAGGGCATTGCCCAAGTTGAACCATGCAAACGGCTCATAACGGCCGTCGTCAATCGCCGCACGGTAATACTTCACCGATTCCTTGTAACGCCCCTGATCGTAAAGCTCGTTCGCCTTGAAGAAGAAATCATCAGCAGCGTGCAAAGGAAGCGCTAGGAAAAAGAGCAGTAGGAAGTAGACTGTAGGAAGTCGGAAGTGTTTCTTCGCAAAAGGAACAGGAGTTTCCCGATCAAGTCGGGAATGACAGTCTCTTAAAGACGTTCCTTTCTGAGATAAACATTTCATCACCACATTCGCGTTAGCCAGTCTTTTTTCTTCGCAAAAGCGTGCAAAACGAGTGTCGCGTACGACAGCTTGCTGGCGTACATGACCGAGTGAAGCCGCGGACGCCGAAGGCGTCAACTCCGAGCTGGGGTCCCGCCCGCATTCAAGCAGAACCTTCAGCATTCTAAAAAAAGAACCCCATTTGTAATTAAAATTACTTAACAAAACGGAACTCCTTTGTAGCTTTTTGTGCTACAGGGAAGCCGCGTAACTGCGCCGGGGAGAACTTCCACTGGCGAATAGCCTTGAGCGCTTCGATATCAAAGCCATAACCAGCCGGATCCTGCGTCAGCACCTGAGCCTGAGCCACGTCACCGTTCACATCAATCACAATAAACACTTTCACGTAACCCGAGACGCCCATTTTCTTCGCGCGATCCGGGAACTTCGGCTGGATTTCACGCAACACCTGCGCCTGTTCATCCACTTCGCCAGCCTCGTAAATTACGTTTTCCATCGTGCCAGCATCCACGGCAATGCCATCGCCAGCGGCACCACGAGCAAGCGACAAATCCATCTGGAAATTCTGGCTACGGGATACACCCATGTGCGCCGAAACCTTGAACGTGTTCGGAGTAGCCACCGTACGGATGACCTTCTGCTTCACTTCGGGCTTTTTCTCACTCACGAGGACTTCAACTTCGGTCACTTCTTCGAGAACTTTTTCAGACTTCACGCCTTTATCGAAGAATAACACGTTGATGACCGGGATCGCAAGGAAGAACACAGCGCCCACGACAAACGAGAGCACAAACGCCACCGGGAATCGGAAATATTTAGCTATAAAGTCAATCATCAAACAATTCAAATAATTCAAACCTGAAAATCACTAGATCCTTCGACTTCGTGCTACGCACTCCGCTCAGGATGACACCTCTAGTAACTAGCAACTAATAACTAGTAACTAAGCTTACTCCTCCTTATTCGCGGAGATGGAGACTTTTCTCACCTTCGCCAAATTACATTCATCGAGGATATCAACCACGACTCCATTGGGGGCGTCACGATCGCTCACGATAATCACCGGGCGGTCCGGCGCTTCGGCCATCATCTGGCGGAGCACGGTCTGCAAAGTCGAGAGGTTCACCTGCGTCTCGTTGATGTGGATGGTCCCCTGACGGGTAACACCAATCAAGATGCTTTCCTTCGCGAGTTCCTTTGCGGTACTCGCTTTCGGCTTCGTCACATCCACGCCCGTTTCGCGCGTGAACGTCGAAGTCACGATGAAGAAGATCAAAAGGATGAACACCATGTCGAGCATCGGAGAGACATCAATGCCTCCACCGCTTCTGGAACGTTTACGGATAAAACTCATTGAACCTCCTTGGCAAAGCAACGTTCTTCGAACTTGAGCGCTTCGCTCCAGGCAAAATCACCAATAGAATCCACTCGTCTTTCGAGATAGTTATAAACTAACATCAACGGGAAAGCGACAAGCAAGCCCGCCTGCGTCGTGAGGAGCGCTTCGGAAATACCGTCTGCCAAGAGCACCGGATTTCCAAAGCCAAATTGCTTAATCGTCTCGAACGTATGCACCATGCCAGAGACCGTTCCCAGAAGTCCGAGGAGCGGAGCAATCGAGGCACAAGTTACAATCGTCTTGAGCGACTTGGAAAGGCTCACGTCCAGTTCGTGACGCGTCGCGAGCATCGCATTGCGCACAGCCACAGGGCCATCATTGCGGTATTTGCGCACGTTTTCGACAAGAGCCAAGAAGTAGCCAAAGCGGCGCTTGCGGAGTTTTGCAAAAGCAGCCTCCTCGCCCACCGTGTCCAAGTCCTTGAAGAACTTCGAGGTCGAAGTGCCTTTCAGCATAAAATAATAGCCGTATCGTTCAAACATCAAGAACCAGCCCAGCCACCCAATCAGGAATAGCGGGAGCAACACCCAGCCGCCGCGCAGCAGGATGCTCATGGTCGCTTCGATGACGGAATATTCGTCCATTACTTTTCCTTAATCCAGATAGCGTTGAGGACGGCAAGGCCAGTCTTTTCCATGCGTGTACGGACAGAATCCGAGATGTTCACGAGGAGCGTGTGCAAGAGCTGGAGCGGGATTGCCACGATAAGGCCAGCTTCCGTCGTCACAAGGGCGATGGAAATACCGCCAGCCAAAAGTTTCGGGTCGCTCGTGCCGTGCATGGTGATGACATTGAAAAGTTCAATCATACCCATAACGGTACCCAAAAGACCGAGGAGCGGAGCTGTCGAGGCAAACACGGAAATCCAGCTGAGGCCCATTTCGAGCTTCGGCACTTCACCAGCGAAGAGTACTTCGAGAGACTTTTCGGCACTCGCGCGGTCCTTGAAATTCTTGCCGAGCACGGAGCGCAACACCCTGCCCACTTCGCCATGAGCCCTCTGGGATTCGGCGGTTGCAAGTCGAAGGTCGCGATTCGCGAGAGCCTTAGCCGCATTGCGGGCACCACGGCCACCAAAGCCGAGGACAAGGAGCCAAACGAGGCGCACGAGGAAAATGATAAGGCCGAGGATAAAGAGCGTTGCAATCGGGTACATCAGGATGCCGCCGTTATGGAAAAATTCAGCAAAGTCTTCTTTCCACGTGGTTTCCTGATGGTTTGCAAGTTCGCTCGAAAGTTCGGTGCTGAGGAGCACATCGACCGGCACCATCACGAAAGTGGAATCGTTAGCGCCAGCAAAAGCCTTTGCCACATCCTTGCGCGTTTCGGGAGAGAGATTTTCTTGCCAGCTATAGACGCGCTTCTTTTCGCCTGCCACCGGGAGCATCAAAGCCGAGGGGTGGAAACCGTTCACGTCGGTAACCTTCGCCATCTGCATAGCAAAGAGGCCGCCCAAACGCATGCGATCGCCTTCGGCAACCGAGCTACCGAACATGAGGTCCGCCTTTTCGGTGCGAACTTCACGCGTAAACTTCATCTCTTTCTTGGCGACTTCGAGCATCGAGCGGGCAATGCGGAGCGGGTCATCGCGGTAAAGGCCCATTTCCTTCTTGACCTTGTTCTGCGCTTCGACACGATCGGCAACCTTGAACGGTACGCCCTGTTCCTGGAACTTGGCAAGCATTTCCAAGCGTTCCGGACCTGCAGCGAGCGAGAGGTATTCGGCACGTGCCTTTTCGGCCTGGAGCTTGACCTGAGCCAAGTCTTCACGGGCGACACGCACGTCTTCGAGCAAGCGGGTGCGTTCGGACATCAAAGCGTCCACGCGTTCCTTGCCGAGCTGATACTTTTCATTGAAGAGTTCACGTTCCTTGTTGAACGTTTCGCGGTCCTTCCAGCGGGCGGCGACAGCCATGTCGCGCTTGCGGCGGGCTTCTTCGAGGTCGGCCTTCGCGCTGTTGAGTTCGGCGCGCTTCTTGACGGCATCGACAGTCGTGTTCTGCTGAGCATTAGAAGCAGGTGCAAAAATTGCGAAAGCTGCTACAACAAGAGGCAATAAGAAACGTGCACTGGATCCTTCGACTTCGCGCTTCGCGCTTCGCTCAGGATGACAAATCGAAGTTGACACTCTTTCGTCTTTCGTCTGAAGGGGCGAAGCACCGTTCTTTCGTCTAAACATTAGTTAGCCTCCTTCGGGAAAGATACTGGGATAGTCACAAGTCTTGGAGCGGTCTTGCCTTCGGCGACCTTCATCACGTCCTTGAGGACCGTGCGCATCGTGAGGTCTTCGGAGACATTCTTCCAGGAGTAGCCGAGGCCGTTACGAGTGAGGAACAAAACATCGTTACCGTCATTGCTGACGAAAATCGAGGCAACAGCACCGTAGCGCAAATACGTTCCAGCCACGTTGCGAGCATCCACCTGCAAGAAGCCCTTCCAAACTTCGGTGGTATAACCCAGGCGGATGCGGTCGTAAAAGACTTCCATCGTGCGGTTCAGAGCGTCGTCCGTCTCTATCAGGCCCTTGTGCAACATGCTTGCGATTTCCTGAATGCTCTTGACAGCTTCGTCTGTGCGGTACGGGAAATCCGATTCAAAGAACGGCACGAGGGAATCGATGACCGTCGCAAGAGAATCGGCGTACTTCGTCTTGCGGTTTTCGAAATAGCGGATCGAGCCGTTCGTCTTCGCGCGGGCCGCTGAAATTTTCTTGAGTTCGACCTTGAGCGAATCGATTTCGGCTTTCAAGGACTTGTTCTGGGCCGAGAGGTTCTGCACCTTTTTGCGCCCGACTTCAACGAATTCGGCATGGCGCTTCTTTTCGGCTTCGTGCATGGATTTTTCGCGAGCGGTTTCGGCTTCGACCGTCTTAATTTGGCGACGAACGCTTTCTACCGTTTCTTGGGCAACGGCAAAAACGCCAGAAAGCCCCAAACACAATAATACTTTAGGAAGGAATGAAAATTTCATGTGCATAAAATACAAAGATGTTTGACTAAAAAATTTAGGATTTTGTCAAAAACAACGTAAAATCGAGATTTTCTCGTCATTTTGAACCCCTTTAGGGGTGAAAAATCCAGTCAATTATGTTTTAAGCAAGACTTAACTGGATCTTTCGCTTCGCTCAAGATGACGTTAAAAGAAAGGGTCAGGATGACGTAATGAGAACGTTCAGGATGACGCAGTAGGGCGACTTATTTTTCCAGCAGTCGTTTCATGTCAGCGGGGTATACGTGGCTTTCGAAGGTGCGGGGTTCATTCCAGTACGGGAGCTGGAGTTCAACCTTGTATGCAAAAAGCATCTGGTTGTGGGCGCCAAGCACCTTGATATCTTCGTCGGTGAGTTCTCCGCCCTGCGCAAGCTTCTGGTAAAATTCGCCATCGCGGTAATAAAGGCGGTCCCCCACGATCGGGAACCCCATCTCGGCAAGATGCGCACGAATCTGGTGCTTACGCCCCGTGATGAGTTCTGCTTCGACTAGCGAAAGTTCCGGAGCAATTTCCGGGCAATCCAGATGGCGCAAAAGCTTAAAGCGCGTAAAGCACTCCTTGCCATCTTCGCGGTGGTGCATGCGCAAGCGGATCATGTCTTCCGGGTCTTCGCGCAAAGGCATGTGGCATTCCACTTCGCCTTCCGGGAACTTCCCACGCACCACAGCAAGGTAGAACTTGCGGAGCAAAATGCGGTCGAGATTCTTCTGGAAACGTGCCGCCGTTTCGCCATACCTTGCAAACAAGATAAGTCCGCCCGTATCGCGGTCCAGGCGGTGCATCGGTGTTGCCGTCTCGGAATCAAATTCTCGGCGGATAATCGCCGCAAAAGTGTTGTAGAAGATGCGGCCCGTATGGTGTACAGGTACGCCGGCCGGCTTTGCGACTAGAATAAATTCATCATCTTCAAAGACCGTTTCAAAATCGGTCGGCACTTCAGGTTCGCTATAATTCTCGACATGGTAAACGACCTTGTCGCCACGATGCGCGACAGTCTCCACATTGGCCGTCGCCCCGTTAATCGTCACAAGCCCGCGCGTCAGGCGGTCCACCCAGTCTTCTCGGCTGTGGTACGTGAAGCGGTCGCAAAGGGAATCGAGCAAAAGGCGACCTTCGTATTCCGGTCGCACCTCGCTTTCAAAGAACATATCTGACGGAGCCTTGCCCATTTTATTCCCTGTACAAATCGTGCTTGATGATGTAATCGTAAACCGAGGGTTCCAGTCCTTGCGGACAAACGCTGCGATTCAACAAAAGCGACCTGCGAATGGCAGTGCTAGAATAGACGCCGTTAAAGCCCTGTTCCGGCCCAAGCCAGTAAAGCGGAGCGTAACCGTTTCGCTTATGCTGTTCCATATCCGGCTGCGGGTAGCCGTTGCGGGCAAAGACAATCAGTTCGATATCGCGGAGCAGCAAATGGCCGTTGTAGTTCGTGCCATAAAAGTTCAAGGGGTCGCGCCAATGCGGGATGCCTTCGTAGGTATCGGCCCCCGTGAGCAAGCGGAAATTGATATCCGGGAATTTTTCCTTGAGGCTCATCAAGAACACATACGAGCCGCGGTAATCGCCCTGTTCAATTTCCAGGTCCGAAAGGAACAAGCGCCTGTCGCCCGAGAATGCAAGTTCGAGCATCGCAAAGCGGTCTTCTGGCGAAGCGTTCAGCTGCTTGTCCCAGCGGTCGGGACTCGGCATAAACCAGACTTCATCACAGAAACCACGGTCCAGGCAAGTTCTCGCCACACGCATATGGTCTTTATGGACCGGATCAAACGCACCACCCAAAACAGCAACATTCTTCATTACACAACTCACAGGCAATTACAAATTAATAGACGAACACGGAGAATCCAAGATTCATCTGCCAGCGCCCGCCCGAAACATCCTTATCAAGGAACGGATCATAATGTTCAAGCACCCAGTGATAGCCAATATCGAGCGTCAGGAACGTCCTTGAAAAAACAACCCAGAAAGTACCAAAACCGGCACTCCATTCATTCCAGGCAATGTCGCCATTTTCGCTCAAAGCGCTCACTCTGGAATACGAACCCGTCAAATAAAATTCGCTCAAAAGATGCGCGCCGACATCGACACTAAAGTCAGAAGATTTCACTTCACTTTTCTTGTCATCGCTATTCTTTTCTTCGTAGCTCGAAAAGCCGTACCCCAATCGGACAAAGGCAAGTCCTGGCATCCAGGCCCCAATCATCGGTTTGATCTGACAAACGCCAATACCGTGACCATCACCAACTCCAGCCCCGGAGCCGATCCCCAAAGAACCGCCCAAAAAGAGCGGCCATTGCATGCTCGGCCCTGTTCCAGCAGAGCTTTGCCCTAGCGGATTGGAAATCGTAGGCGTATTCGCGGCCGGGACTCTCTGTGCAAAAGAAGATGTCACGCTCAACAGCACGACCACAGCGACAAGCAGAAAACGATTCAAGAAAATATTCTTCATATTAAAAGACCAGGATCAAGGCAAAAGCAACACCCATAACCGCATTAAAAAGAGCATCGTATTTTGAAATCAGATAGTTCCTTTTAGAAAGCGACCTGTCGTGCAAAAGCTCAATCAACATTTTATCGGAAAGAAACAAAGTCAAGAGCAACTTGATCACGAGCAAGGCCACAAGCCAAACCACAATATCCGAAAGATAGATCAGAACGGAATAGCCAATAGACAGCACACTGGACAATAGAAGATTGGACCTTCTCAAATCAGCATCTGTTGCAGCATTGTCCTTAGCCAGCCTCAAAAACTCGCCCGCTTTTTCGGAGACCGTTTTAAAGCTTGCACAAAATTCGGAAATGTTATAGCCCATCATGATAATCGATGCGATGAGCGCAATTTTCACAACGTAATCAGACATAAATTTACTTTCCTGAATTCAAAATTCGCACATAACTAGCATAGCGCGCTTCAGATATTTTTCCCGATTCAACAGCGGCGCGCACGGCGCAACCCGGTTCCTTGAGGTGCTTGCAATTGCTAAACTTGCACGTAAAATGGTCGTCTTCAAAAAATCCCGGGAAAATCTTGGCGAGCGTTTCGGGTTCCATGTCCATAAGGCCGATGCTACGGATCCCCGGCGTGTCGATCACATAGCCACCACCCGGAAAATCGAACAAGCTCGAAGAAGTCGTCGTATGGCGGCCCTTGCCATCGCGTTCGCGGACATCTCCCGTACGCAGTTCAGCATGGGGCACAAGCTCATTGATAAGCGTTGACTTTCCGACGCCGCTCATGCCGCTAAAGACAGAAGACTTTCCGACGAGTTCATTGCGCAAGACCTCGAGACCATCCCCACTTTTAACGCTCACGGGAATCACCTTGTCCACGATTTTCATGAAGTCGCGGATATCGCTCGAAAGATCGGCTTCGCCGTTCGGCAGCAAGTCCATCTTGGTGAGCACAAGCACAAACGGCAAATCGTTCAAGTTTGCGGCAAGCAAAAAGCGGTCCATGAATCCGTAGTTGAATTCCGGCTGCGTCACGCTTGCGACAATCACGACCTGGTCAATATTTGCAGCAAGCGTCTGCTGCTTGTAGAAGCTGTCACGCGGCCCCGGACGCTTGAGTTCGCTCTTTCGCGGGAGCACACGCACAACGCAATACTTCTGCGAACCGACACCGTCGCCTTCGTCATCGCCATCGTTCACTAGCCCGAGCAAAACGCGGTCGCCCACGGCCGGGAATTCCCCGAGCGTCTTGGACGTCGTCGCACGGTACATGGCTGTAACAGTAGACGGTAGGAAGTCGGAAGTAGGAAGGTTGTCATGCCCGCCTTGAGCTCTTTGATCACTTAGTGCTTTAGCACTTATGTGAGCATGATCCGCGTATGGGGAGGGCACCTCCTTCTCGTCTAATCTCACTTCGCAGGTGCGGCGGTGGACTTCGAGCACAAGCCCTTCCACGCAATTTTCTTCGCCGATGTTTTCGACCGGATTCTTGATGCGCTTGATTTTTGCCTTTTTAAATTCGCGACTGAAACGTTCCTTGATTGGGCGTTCATCAACGACTCCCGATTCCAATTCACGCATCACGTCGATACGGCGGCTTCTGTGTTCGCGCCTTGAGGTGCGGACACTCTTCAATGGAGCTTCATTTTCGTCGGAATCAAAATCGTTATTTCGCATCTTTCTTCAATTTAGAAAGTTTTTCGACTTCGAGTTCCCGCGCTTCTTCCAATTCATCTTCAGTCACAGGGCGGCCACGGCGAATCGATTCCATCAAGAAATGAATCGCTTTCAGGCGGCCATTGCACTTTTCGATGCAATTGTCGTAAAAACCTTTCGTTTTCCAGTCACTTTCGGGAATATGTTCCGAAGCGTACAGAAAATGTTCGACGCAAATAGAAAGCTGTTCAGCTTCCTTCCTCAAATCTTCCAGATTACTCTTCGTAAAAAAAGGCATAGTGTAAAGATAGAAATTAGTAGACGGTAGGAAGTTGGAAGTAGGAAGAAGAAAGATATTGGCAAGGTATGGAACCAACAGATGTACTTTTCCGCACATTTAAGGACATTTTAAAGACAAGACTCTTTTCGCAAACGCATTATTTGTCTATTATTCAGTCGTAATCGAAGGGAAAATCAATGATTTCCACATTCAGCATGCTCGTTAAAATGACCCGTCCGGTAAACATCGTGATTGCAGCAATCACGCTTGTTGTAGGCTACATGCTTTTACAGCATTACCCTGCCGTTCCAGTTTTGATTTTGCAGATGCTCGGGTTTGCAACAGCTATTGGCTTTGCCAACATCCAAAACGACATCCTTGATTTCGAAAGCGACAAGCTGAACCGTCCAGAACGCCCTCTCGTAACAGGCAAGGTCTCTGTAAAAACCGCTCGTAGAGCTTGCTACGCTCTTGCCGTCATTATGCTCCTCTGCGGAATTGGCGACAGCATCTTTCAGAACATACAGTTCATCGAAATCGTCAAAGACCCAGCACTCGCCCAAGAATTCGGATGGATGGGTACTGTCATCCTGTCGTTCCCGGTGTGGTTTTTCGCATTACTCGGCGCACTCCTCATCGCCTACAACCGCAAGCTCAAGCGCTCCCCCATATTCAAGAACATAACCGTAGCATTCCTTTGCACAACGCCCCTGCTTTACGCCGTGCAGCACTTCTTCAATTTTTCACTGACCGCAAACCCAGAAGAATACATGTGGGCCATCATCCCCGCCATTCCGTTTGCATTCCTGCTGACCACAGCACGGGAAATCTACAAGGATCTCGAAGACACGACTGGAGACCTCAAAGCAGGCATCATGACGTTCCCGCTCGTCGCCGGAGACAAAGTCGCCAGACGGCTTGCCGCAAACATCATCATATTCACGTGGATATCGCTCCCGATTCCCGTGTTCTTCCTGGACAAGCTCTTTGGGCACAATTATCCGCCGGTTTTCCTTGCCATAACGCTGGTGACACTTACCCCATGCTTTGTCGTCGCCATCTTGAGCGCCCACCGCAAAAATTACCGTCGGGCACAATCCGTTACAAAGATTGCAATGTTCCTCGGGCTTATCGCACTGATGATTTGCATTCTGCTTCCATCCTAGATTTACATTTTATGTAAATCTTTACGTTTTTCGTTTTACAAATTTTGTAACACGCCTTACAGGAACCGCAATTTTCGCCATTGGCACATATTTTGCTAATCCGCGGCGTCCGCTTCCCCGCTTGCACCCGTTTCGGTGAGCTAAGGCCCTTCGAGGCAAGGGAGGCTCCACTTCAAAGAGGCGTTATGCTCGAAGAATTGCATGAAGAATGCGGCGTCATCGGTATTTATAACGGTGACAATGTTGCCCGCAATGTAGCCATGGGACTTTACGCATTGCAGCACCGCGGCCAGGAAAGTGCCGGGTTCGCTGTTTCTGACGGAGACAAAGTCCGAGTCCGCAAGTCCATGGGTCTGGTTTCCACCCTTTTAAGAGATTACAACATCGACGAACTGCAAGGTTTTGCAGGCATTGGCCACGTGCGTTACAGCACGACTGGCGCATCGACCCTCGCGAACGCTCAGCCGATTTTGATCAGCTGCAAGTGGGGACAAATCGCAGTCGCCCACAACGGGAACATCACAAACGCTCCCGAACTCCGCGCCGAGATGGAAGCCGACGGTCACATTTTCCAGACCACATCCGATTCTGAAATTCTCCTGCACGAAATCGCCCGCACCAAGGCGGACACTCTAGGCGAAGCCATCAAGATCGCCATTACTAAATTTACCGGCAGCTTCTGCCTCGTATTCTTAAGCAAAGACACGATGTACGTTGCCCGCGACGGTTACGGCTTTAGGCCTCTCTCGATTGCCCGCATGGGGAAATCCTGGTGCGTCGCCAGCGAAACCTGCGCATTCGACTTGCTCGGCGCGAACTACGTTCGCGACATTCAACCCGGCGAATTCTTGACCATCACCAAGAACGGCCTCCATTCCGAACGCTTCACGCAAAAAGACCGCCTCGCCCACTGCATTTTCGAATACATCTATTTTAGCCGTCCAGACTCCAAGATTTTCGAGCAGAGCTGCGACAAGATTCGCCGCAAAATGGGCAAGCAGCTCGCCAAGGAATGCCCCGTCGATGCCGACATCGTTATTTCTGTGCCGGATAGCGCGACCACAGCAGCGCTCGGTTACGCACAGGCAAGCGGCATCCGTTTTGAAATTGGACTTTTGAGAAACCATTACGTGGGCCGTACATTCATCGACCCGACGCAGAACGTCCGCGAACAAAAGGTCCGCTTAAAGTTCAACCCGATTGAAGGTGTGCTTAAGAACAAACGCGTTTGTGTTGTCGAAGACTCCATCGTCCGTGGCACAACGCTTCGCATCCTCTCCAGAATGCTCCGCGATGCGGGCGCCCTCGAAGTGCACATCCGCATTGCATCGCCTCCGGTCGCACACCCGTGCTTCTTCGGGATGGACTTCCCGAGCCAGGGTGAACTTGCCGCAAGCTCCATGACTCCCGACGAAATCGCCAAGATGCTCGGTGTCGAAAGCCTCGGTTACCTGAGCGTCGAAGGCATGAAGAACTGCACCGGCGAAGGCGAAAACTACTGCGCCGCCTGCTTTGACAACTGCTACCCCGACTACATCGGCGCCCACGCCGAAAAGACGAGATGCGGGTAATTTGACTGGACCCTTCCGCCTACGGCGTCAGGATGACGAAGAAGCGGGTTCCGGCATGACAACATAACAAAAAAAAGCAATCCCCGAAGACAAAGTGTTTCCGGGGAAATTTTTACTCTACATTGAACATTTTTGCAGGGAGAATATGCCGAGCCTTGGCGGAGACAACCTCCATCACAACAGAACTTTTCTCACCGCTAGACAACGAGGTAACAATTTCCGTTTTCCTTAACGTTCCCGGTAAATGCCACGTTCTATCACCCAATTCAACGGCGTTGCTATCGGAACTGTTTGCCGGATTGGAAAATGAACGATACTGATAAATACGTGATATTCGTTGATTTGTCGGATAAACTTCTTCAAAAATTTTTGGACCTAGCCAATACAATAAACGATGCGGGTTCGTCTTTTCTGTTTCATTATAACGTCCGATTTGAGCCCCATTGTCCAAAGGTTTTGTAGCATAATACGCTTCATCAAGTTTGGCAGGATCAACTAGTCCGCTTAAAAAACCTTGGTCGGAACCATAGGCTCCATGAATCAAAAGAACGTTATAGTTAGTCGCCGATTCCATCGGCTTGGGGACTGCAAAACAAGCGACAAAGAAAGCAAAAATAAAAAGGAGAATATTTTTCATAATATTAGTAAGAAACTATGTTGTTGTTCGAATTAATAAACTTTATTTCATTTAAATATGTTTGAACATTAGGATATTTTTTCATCTTCATTTTTTCTAAAGAGCATATATTTTCGCCTAAATAAAGCATATTTCCAGCAAATAAAGCTGGATATACAGCATATTTTTCTTTATTATCCGTTTCCAAAGAATCGACGACCATATTATTGATTGATAATAAAATGCTTAAATTTTCTTTTTTTCGAAGAAGGCAATACACATCCTTTCCCCACGCCCTAACATCATCACATTTTTCAATCCACTTTAAATCTGCATCTAATCGTTTGTAAGTCAGCGTATTCAACACCGTATCCAAAACCGCATATTGGCAACCACTCCCACCAGCATTTAGTGTTTCTTCCCCTAACGCAATAATGGTTCCATTTAGCCATGGTCTTAACGCTCTAACGCCATAATCCACATCGCAGCCATCCTTACCCACACTCACACCCTTAACAACAGGCACTTCACCCAATTTCCAAAACGAAAATGAATTCCTACCGTTTCCGCCCCAAATCACGGAATCCGAAAGTTGCCCCTTTACATAATCATAAACCTCAGTCATATTGTCCAAGGTATCAGCCCATCGCGGACCATCCTCTTGAACCCTGTAATTAAAAACACGAAGTCTCTGCTTTCCCGTTCCCGTTATTTGTGTTCCATCGGCAAGATCCTGATTCCAATACTGGAAATCATAGACTATCACAAGAGAATCATCTATAAACCCAACAACTTTTGCATTTCCCTTAATATAATGTCCTGTAAATTCCTTTTCGCCATCTTCACGAAGTAAATCTCCACACCCCCACATGCCTATGCATGCGAGCACACCAATCGCAACACAAATCAGTCTAAAAATTTCACCCATCTTCAAAATTCCTCCCTTGTCTTTGCAAACCGGCAAGAAATAAATTCATCCAATGTAAATATAAATAATGATCCGAACAAAATTAAATAAGAGATTTTGCCGACAGCCCATCCCTACCCAATGTCAAATTTTTACTCTACAGCCTCAGCAATACATGTTATTTTATGTAAACTTTCCATTGTAAGACGAAGAGCGGATTCCTCGCGCATGCATTTCTTTATCAGCATATTCAGTGCACCCGTACCTTCGTGCGGAGAATCTAACGTTATAACCTTGTCAACATCACCATTATAAAAATCACCTTGCACATACTCACGGGAAAATACACCACCCATAGAATGACCAACAAGAATATAACGAGATGGGATTTGACGATAGAGGTCTGTTTTTTTGCGAATGGAATCAAGAGCAACTTGTCCATACGAGGTATCTTTTCCTGAAACATATCTCGCTTTCACTTCCTGTGCTTCTTCTGTCAATGCACGACGATGACCAAAGCCTCCTTTCCCATAATGTAGATTTCCTTTATTCCACAATCTATCACCCAATTCATGGCCGTTGTTATTAGAACTATTCGCTGGATTCGAGAAGGACCGCCAATGGTAAATGTACGAATCCTTCGGTTTTCTAGACAAATCATCCTCGAAAACATTTTTATTTATCCAATAGGTAAGTCGATCTTCGCTACCATAGCGGCCAAGATTAGCTTTGCCTAAATAAACAGTATCATCATATGCCGACGGAAGATCAATATTTAATGCCTCTATAACATCATCTAAACGCGTCTTAATCCCAGGCTTAAAATCTTCATATCCATAAGAATCTTCCCAATAGTCTTCTGGCATATGAGGCCATATAAAGCCTTCATTCCAACCATACGCTCCGTGAACCATTAGAACACTGTAATTTTCGATAGACTCCATCGGCTTGGGGACAGCTCAACAATTAATAATTAAGATTAACACAAACAAAAGCATTCTTTTCATATAAAGCTATTCTCCGTAATAAATTACTATTGACAAATTCGTAATCATCCGCTTCATTTTTCAATCCTGTTAAAATCAATTTCTTAAATAAATAGTTCCACCCTTTTCATTAACAAATTTCGCATTTTCAATTTCTACACCACCCAACCATCGAACCGGCAGACAATTCAATCCATCATCAACGGAAAGTTCACACAAATTATTTCCCAACTCTAGCATATCACCCCAAAAAGGACCTATGGCAGCATTTATCTCCAATAAACCTTGATCTTCATTATCCACAATTAAGTGTCCTATTTGATCCGTATGGACAATTGTTCGTAAACAATAAATTTTATTTTTCAACGTTCTTACATCATCACATTGTCTAACCCATTCTAAATTCTGATCCAAATGCTTATAAACAACTGTTTTTGCGTTCGTATCCAAAACGGCATATTGACAATATTCATCACCATAGTCTGGTGCAAAAAAAGCATTCTCCACAGTTTTTCCGTTTACAGAAGTAGCTCCCAAAACAATAAACTTGCCATCAACCCATTCATGAATCCGCCTTGCTTCAATCTTTTTACTACACCCTTCAAATTCAGGTTTCAATTTCAATTCATGTGGTTTCTCTCCTACTTTCCACAATTTAATGGAATTGGGCAAGCCACTTCCCCAAATAACAGAATCCGTCAACTGCCCATAGAACCAGCTAGAAGAATGTAACTCAGACACAGAATCACACCACCGAGGACCATCTTCTTGGACACGATAATTATAAACGCACAAACGAGGATTTCCGGCATCTTCATCGTCATAGCGTCCGCCATTCCACGTCTCTTTCGATTCTAGCCAAAAACGATAATCGCCGACCATCACCAATGAGTCATCAACAAAGCCAATAACCTTAGCATTGCGACGCGTTTCTTCCCATTTGAATGTCACATCATCCGAACACCCCCACATGCAAACACAAGCGAGTGCGACCGTCAAAGCAGCGAGCACTTTTCTTAATCCAAAATTGTTCATTTTGTTTTCCATAAGAGAGCCTCCTATGTTTAAAATTTTCCAATATAAATTTATATATAAAATGTGTTATATGCGATAACTAGATTTGACTGGACCCTTCCGCCTACGGCGTCAGGGTGACGGAGAAGCGGGTTCAGGATGACGGCATAAAAAAGGCGATGCCGTCCCCATTCGCGGATCATGACCACGTAAGAGCTAGTTGCATTCAAGGCGAGTGTCGCGACAGGCTGCTTGCAGACTATCATGATTGAGCCGAAGATGCTGACGCAAAGCGTCAAAGTTCTAAGTGGTCAAAGACAACAGAGTGCGGCATGACAGCAACAAAAAAAAACGCCCCGAAGGGCGTTTTTTTATGCGTTTTCGAAAGTCCAGCGGATATGGTCATCAAGGAGGTCGTGCGCGTCAAACGCAAGGCCAAAGCAATCCCTGATTTTCTGAACGTCATAGAGCATCGGTTCTTCACCCCAGCCCATGTCCGCTTCAACAATCTTGGATGTGCAACCCGGCTTGAGGGCAATCATCTTCTGCGCGATTTCCTTCCAGCTGATCCATTCAGAGCCGAGACCCAAGAAGATTTCTTCGTTGTAGTCGGACTCCAGCAATTTCATATAAATTTCAGCCTGCTGCGAAGCATGGATAAACTGTGTACCGTCGTTCTTGATGATATTGATATCGCGGTTTTCCTTGACGGCGTATGCCATTTCAAAGAAGCGGCGGTCCGGCTGCGAGCAGCCATCGGGGAACGCCGGATTACCGAACGTGTAGCCCGGACGAATGATATTGCGCTTCATCTTGACTTCGGGGAACTGGCTCCCATAGCCGTGGCTAAAGCCAAGCACGTAAGCTTCGCCCGCCGCCTTTGTGGCGCCGTACAAATCAATCGGCAAATTGCTCGTGGTTTCACGCATTTCGGAACGCACACGGCCCATAGCCGAAGTGCTGCTCGTCATGATGAACTTTTCACAGCCTGCACGGGCGGACATTTCCAGAAGCGCAATCGTTGCACGGGTATCGTTCATGAGCATGGCGCTCGGCGTATCGCCCCAGCCAAGAGCTACGTGAATGCATGCATCGCAGCCAATCAAGCCTTCGCCCATTTTTTCGAAATCTGTCAGAGCGGCTTCGACAAACGACACATTCGGATTAGCCCTTAATGTCGGCACCTTGTTCGGGTGGCGCGTTGCAACAACAACTTCATGCCCCTTTTCCAAGAGGGCCTTGACCACATAATGACCAATAAAGCCGGTTCCACCCGTTACAAAGACTCGCATAAGAACTCCTTTTTAACACCTATTTTTTCCAATATAGATTTTGTCACCGCAATTCGGCAAGATTCATAAAAATTTATTTGCTGATTTAGGGAGCTTTTCAGGTAGTTTTTAAGGATTTTAACATTGCGATTTCTACCAGCTATCAACTAATAACTATTGACCAACAACTATTGACCAATAACTAATTTACTAGATTAAATCACGGAAAAATTCTAGTGAGGTTTTTATGTCCCGTTTACGCGTTTTGGTATTGATGGGCGGTCCATCTACTGAACATGATGTTTCTGTCGTTAGCGGTACTGGCGTTGTGCGCGCCATGGATCCGGAAAAGTACAACATCCACCCGGTGCTCATTGACAAGGACGGCACCTGGCACTGGTCTTCCCGTGAACTTTCTCCGTACCAGAAAGCAAATTTCTCGG
>Ga0310695_10003211_pt1 | contig 32589 bp, 11 predicted proteins | sample RumenRJG_04DNA_FD_203882 | JGI IMG/M metagenome (GOLD analysis project Ga0310695, IMG submission 203882) | Bovine rumen microbial communities from Lethbridge, Alberta, Canada - RJG_04 (v2) (version 2) | ecosystem: Host-associated > Mammals > Digestive system > Stomach > Rumen | place: Canada...
TGGTACCACCGTAAACCATTACATCGATGGTGGTTTTAGGACTCACGTTAACCAAACCGATTTTATGGCCACCGCCATCTTTCGTATAGTTTATGAGACCTACCTGCCAACCCTTGGGGTGGGAATTCGCCACATTGAACACACCTAACTGCAAGCCGTTCAATTCTTCTGCGTAGTTATAGGCACTCACTTGCATGCCACGCATAATGCCCGACGAGACGTTGAGCAAAGCAGCCTGAAGTCCTTTCTCCACACCCATCGAGATATTTGTGACACCACTGAACTGCGTTCCCCGCATAGGAGATAATGAAATATTGGAGAAGCCAGAGAGCTGGAGGCCATTCACGCATCCGGCATAGTTTGACAACATGTTGGCCTGCACGCCTTTCAACGTATCAGTATGGCTGGTCACACCCATGCTGAAATTGGTCACATGCGTAGTGTCCTCCCGATGATTCTTCCCAAAGTCAATAGCGAGGCCATGACGGACTTGGGCCAAGGCCATCGTGGCCACCATCCATGTTGGGACAACCAATAACAGTCTGAGGTTGAAATTCTTCATAATCTTTTATTTATTGGGAGAAGAAACGTTTTCCCTCTCATCACTTTTCATCTAATTGTTCGCCCACTTCCTCGCTAACCGGAACTGGTAACGATAGACGAGGCAGGCCATGCCGAGGTAGGCGGCAGCCTGAATCCAGAGAATACGGATCTCAGGAAGAACCTGACTGATGCTGGCTCCCATGGAGTTGACGCGGATGAAAGCGCGCACGCCGAAGGTGCTGGGGAAGAGCCACGAGATGCCCTGCCAGTAGCTGGGAATGCTGTACTGCGGCCATGAAACACCGGTCAGGAAAAGCAAGGGCACGGATACGAATACCATGATGAGCATGACATTCTCGCGGTAGCGCACCAGACATGAAACAGTCATTCCGAAGAAGATGCTGGCCATGGTGTAAGGCAGGAGCAGCCAGAACAGGTTCCACCCAGTGCCAAGTTGCGGGAATGCGAACATACGCGGAACAGCCATCGAGAGGTAGGCGGCGGCCACGGCACCAATCATGCTGTAGCAGAGAGCCTTGCCCCAAACAATGCGGTAGGCGCCGCGATAGTGCGGGTCGTCGTCGGGAATGAGCTGACCATTGCGGTGGCGCTCGCGGGCCGTTCCGGCTGCCATACCAATACCGAGGGCGATGGCCTGCTGAAGGAGAATCATCAGCACGCCGGGCAGCACGCACGAACCATAGCCGCCCGAAGGATTGAACATGGCCACGCCATCGACGGCCAGAGGCTGCGCGGTAATGGCATCCTCTCGCTTGGAGTAGTTGCCTGCCTTCTTGATGTTCAGCCCTGCGCCGAGACGGCCAGCCTCGATCATGGCAGTCTGATACACATTCTTGTAGGCGAGCATGAGCGACATGTCGCAATAGACGCTGACGGTGGCTTGTTCGCCGCGGTTGATGCGCTCGGCAAAGTCTGAAGGGATGAGATAGATGCCACGAACGAGCTGTCGGCTGATAAGCGAACGGGCTTCGTCGAGGTCCTCGGCGTAGTATTTTATCTGGACATCGGGTGTAGCGTCACAGTCTTTGATGAACTGTCGCGAAAGGGCTGAGTGCGACTGGTCTACGACTACCACTGGCGTTTCGTGCAGCGTCTCGTTGTTGTATATCCACGAGTAGAGCAGCGGATAGCCCAACGGCACGACCACGAGGAACATCAGCACGCCTTCGTCCTTGATGACTTTAATCATTTCGTTCCGCCAGATGTGGAGCACATCGGTAAAATGTTGTTTCAGTCTTTCTATCATAATCTATTCTACTTACTTCTTCTCCCCTTAAGGAATATAGACATAATTCAACATTGCATTCTTAACTTTATGAAGAACAAACCAGGGCAGCAGCGTGAAGCCCACGAGTGCCACGAGGTGGAACCAGACGTCGATGACGGGGAAGCCGTTGAGCACCGTTGCCTGATAGATCATCCAGTAGTGACGTAGGGGGAACAGCCACGACATCGACTGCAGTGGCGGGTCCATTCCCAGGATGGGGAACGCTGAACCGCACATCGATAAACCAAGTACCGACCACAGCGAACTGATACTCATCGACATGCGAAGCGAGGGCATTATTCCGAATGTGAAAATACCGAAACCGAGCGAAGCTGCCACCTGCAAGAGGGTAAGCCTTACGATGCTCCATGTGTCGCCAAGGCGCGGGAAATGGAGTACGTCAAAGATATAATACAGGAAGGCGAATATCACGAGCAGGAACACCAGCGCGTGGATGATGTACTTACCGATGATGGCCACTACGATGTTGCCGTCGGCGCGGGCAAGCCATTCCTTGCCTGTATCGAACTTCATCTCCATACCGAGCGAGTAGGACGAGAGCAGCGCCATGAAGAGCATCAGAATACCTGGCACGAAGACAGTGGTCAGGCTGTAGTTGTAGCTGCCCTCAGGATTGGCTATCATGTGCGCGTCGATGGTGACAGGCTGCAGGGCAGCCTTTATCTGTCCATCCGTGGCACCCTTGGCGCTCAGCGTGGCCTTTCCTACGGCCATCGAACCCAGCGTTCCGATGGTCTTCAGGTCTTTCGAGGCCATCGAACCTGCCGTCATGCAAGTCATCGTGTAGTAGTACGAGATTTTCGGCTGTCGGCCTGCCATCAGCTTCGCCGCCGTGCCTTCAGGGATATAAAGGTAGGCATAGACCTTGCCTTCTTGCATGGCGTTGCGTGCCTCGGTAACATTGGCGAAGCGATACAACACGCGCGAATTCTGCATGGCATCGAGGTTGCGCACCAGACCGCGAGATGTGGCAGTGTTGTCCTGATCCACTACACCGATGGGCAGGTCCTGCGGGATACCCTGGTCGAGCATCGTGGTGAAGAAGAGCACCAGCATCACCGGGAACACAATCATGCAGAAACCGTAGATGCGGTTCTTGCGCACAATGATGTTGAGTTCGCGCAGCGCAATGTCGAGGATTTGTCTGAGATATTTCATTGATGATTCAGCTATCTCTTAACACTTATCATTTATCACTCATCACTTCTTGAGAATCACTGACATACCGGGACGGATGTCCTTCATGGCCTCCGTCGGACGAGCCTTCACCTCGAAGGTCTTCTGGTCGTACTGGCCGCTGGCCTTGGTGGCCTTCCAAACGGCGAACGAACCCTTGTCTTTCATCGAAGTGACCTTCATCTTGGTTTCCTTGTCGATGGCGGGAACGCGGACGGTGATTTCCTGGCCCACCTTGATGTCCTTCAACTGGTCTTCGCGGATGTTGAACGTGGCCCACTGGTCGTCCATCACGGCAATCGACATGATGGGAGTTCCGGTGCCGACAAGCTCGCCTACCTTCGGGAACACATCGGTTACCTCACCTGCCATCTGGGCTATCTGAACTGTCTCACGGACATAGCCTTGCACCTCCTGCACGGCACCACGGGCCTGGCCAGCCGTTGCCGAAGCAGCGCGGCGTTCCTCGGCGCGGGCACCATTCACGGCCATGTCATACTGGCTCTTGGCAGCCTTTACCTGAGCCTGAGCCGACTTGTACATGGCTTCGGCCTCATCGAATTTCTGCGCACTGACCACCTCCTCTTCGTAGAGTTTCTTCATGCGGTTGTACGACTTCTCGGCAATCTCCAGTCCGGCCTTTGCCTGCTCATAGAGCTGTGCGGCGGCCTGTACCTGTTCCTTACGGGCACCGTTCTGTGCCATCTGTGCGATGGCCGAAGCGGCATCGGCGGCATTCCGTGCCTGTACCATCTTTGCCTCCACCTCGGGAGCCTCGATGATGGCCAGTGTGTCGCCTGCCTTTACAAGGTCACCCTCCTTCACACGGAGTTCAAGGATACGGCCGGGCACCTTACCCGACACACGGTATTCCTCCACTTCCATTTCACCCTGAATCAATTCGGGGTCACGGCCCAGGGCCAGGAAACCGATGAGTGCCACGATTGCAACTACTGCTGCGAAACCTGCCACAGCCAGCAGGATATTGTTATGCTGTTCTTTTGCTTTGTCTGCCATAATTCTATTATTTTTTTCGTTATTTCATTATTTCGTTATTACGCCGTTTTTTTTATTGAAGTGTGCCGAGGGCTTTCTGCAGTTCCACCTCCGAGAGTTTCACTCCGATTTCTGCGTCAATCTTTTGTGTCTGTGCCTGCTGCCAGGCGGTCTGCGCCTCCATCACGGTGGTGAACGAGGCTGTTCCCTCCTTGAAGGCGAGATTTGCCATACGCAGGTTCTCGTCGGCATTGGCAACGTTGGCTTGTGCCATCGTGAGTTTCTTCTGTGCTTCGTTCACCTTGAAGTTGCTCTGGTTCACCTGCAGTTCAATCAGCTCACGGGCCTCTTCCATTTCCAGGTTGGCTATGGTCGTGGCTCCCTTCGAGGCACGCACCTTGTGCTTTACGTCACCCCAGTTCCAGACGGGTACGCGTACCAGCACGCCCACGTTCCAGAAACCGCCGAACTTCTTCTCAAAACCGTTGAACGTGTTGGGATTCGAAACGGCATAGCCGCCCGTCACCAGCACCTGCGGCAGATTACCTGCCTTCAACATGTTCGTTGTCTGCTTGGTGAGGTCCACCGTATTCTGCAGCACTTTCAGTTCCGGTCTGTTCTGCATGGCAAGACTCGGTCCGCCAGCAGCATATCCTTCACTGTTCACGTTTAATCCTTCAACTTCTTCATCGGCCAGCGTGATGTTCTCATTCACCGGCAGTCCGCAGAGTTGGCAGAGCAACATCTTCGACAACGCCAGTCCGTCGGTGACCTGCGTGAGAGCCATCTCGGCCTCGTTCACCCTGACGCTGACGCTCAGGCCGTCGCCCTTGGTACCCACGCCCTGATCGATCATTTTCTGCACGTCGCTCTTCAGTTTCTTTACCAGCGAAACATAGCTTTCGGCCAGTTTTTGCTTCTGGCGCAATGACACCACCTGCCAGTAGGCCTGGTCTATATTATATAAGGTGCCCTGACGCTTCAGCTCCAGCGAGTTGGCTGCCATCTCCACATTGATGTCGGCAATCTTGTTGGCTGCCGTGATGGCTCCACCCATGAATACAGGCTGCGTCACCGTCACCGCACCCGCAAACATATTGCGCGTGTCGGTACGCATGGCGTTCACCAGTCCGGCACCAACCTGGTCTAGGCTTCCTGCGAACTGCGAAACGCCCTGGGCCAACTGAGCCTGAGCCGCTGCAGGTAACTGCGATACGATCGAGCCAATAGTGCCCGACAGACTTGCAGCAGCATTCGTGCCGAGACCATTCAGCGTTTCCTTGTCTTCTTCGCTGAGCATCGAGATCTCCTTGCTCGTCCACACGTAGCCGCCCAAGGCGTTGACGTGAGGCAGATACTTTGTACGCGCCGATTTCTGCAGGTGGGCATTCACGTCCTGCTTCACCTTTGCCACGCTCATTTGTTTGTTGTTCCTCAGTGCCATTGCCCTGCAACTGTCGAGCGTCAACAGTCTTTGGGCCTCGCCATGAATAGGCAACAGCACGACCGCCATCAATAACATGACAGCCTTTAGGCTTACGCCGCTTTCCGTCTTGCGGGAATGCTTAAATGTCTCTTTCATTACTGATAACTTTATTATATTTTTGTTTAGAATTCATATCCGAGATTCAAGTAGAAATAAGGCTTCTTGGTATGGTTGCTATAGCCGAGTGAGGCACCGAGAGGGCCGAACATCGTGTTGTAATAGTAAGCAGCCTGAACACCCAGAATCGTGCGGTTATCCAAGAGTTCCTTAACCTTGTCTGACTGTTGGGCACCGGCCGAGTCGGGCCGGTCGGCTATCAACGAGTCGGCTTGCTGAAGCATATCCATGCGCTCGCCATTCCCTCCTCAGGACAGGGTGAGGAGCGGGAGCGATAGCAGGATGCTGTAGAGAGCATGATGTATTCTCATCGGTCGTTGGGTGGAGTGGCACGTCTTATCGCGTGAGTGAGAACTTCAAGGAGAGTCCGAAGTCGCGTGTTGTGGTGGGGTAGCTGCTGGAGGAGAGCAGTGGCGTGTTGACCTGCTGGTCGTAGTAGAAGCTCATGGTGAGGAGCTTCGAAAGGGTGTAGTCGGCGGAGAAGGAGAGCTTGAAGGCCTTGTTACCGCTGCTGGCGGAAGAGGTCATGGTGGCGATGTCGCGCACGATGGCGGCCTGCATGCGGTGTGAGATGTCGAGGCGCAGGTTTAGGTCGTGGTTGACGGAGCCCTTTTTGTTTGAAGAGGTGCCCCTGCCGGAAACAGATTTGTTCTCTTCCTCCTCGTCGCCGTTGCCTTTCTTGTTGTTCTTCACTTTTCTGTGGTTGCTACCGCCGAAGAGTTTGAAGTCGTTGATCTTATAGCCGAAGCCGAGCACCCAGTCTTTGGATGTCTGTTCGTTGATTTGGATGCTCGTCATGGAGAGGTTGAGCACACGCGTTGTCTTGTATTCCAGCTTGCAGGTGAGGTTGTTCTGCAGGGTGACGTCGATGCCGAGCAGCGGCGAGAATGCCTCGTTGATGCTGACCGTGCTGACGTTGAACATGGAGCCCGGCGTGGGCATGCCCGTGGTGGCATCGGTGATGAATCCGAGTCCGTTCATGTATTCCTGGTAGGTGCTGTAGGAACTGTATGAGCCTACGGCATAGACACTCTTGTAGGCGTGGTTGAGGTTGACGCTCTTGAAATGCTCTTTAATCCACGGCAGCTGCGTCAGTCCGCTGAACTTGATGCTCCAGTTGGGCAGCAGTTGCGAAAGGGTGGGGAAGAGCGACAGTTTGTTGCCTCCCATGCTGGTGTAGGTGGCGAGGAAGGCGGGTACCATGACATCGGCTGAGTATTTGTTGATGGTTCCCTTTTCTGGGTTGAAGGTCTGTCCGGCAAGCGGTGTACCTGCGGGATAGACTGCGTCGCGGTATTGGTTTTCGACTCGTTGCTGGAAGGCATCGAGCGAATTGCAGAACTTCTCGAACGACTTCGACTTGTATCCGTTGTTGGCATTACCCGTACTTTCGAACGCGGTGCGGATGGAGATGGTCGTCATGTTGAACGTACCACTCTGCGTGGTGGGCGACCCCTGATACATATACTGGATGGAGCGTGCCTTGGTTTCTGTGCGCGAAGCGTTGAGATCGATCTTGAAGTTCTTCATGGGCTCCAAAGTCATGCGCAGCTGGAGATCTTTCGATGCATTGGTGGTAGCTGGCGTCGCCACGTTGTCGTTCGTCATGAGCCATCCGTTGTCAGCTGCTTTCTGCAAATAGCCGTCGCCGGCGGTGCCAAAGGCGAAGTCAAGGCCGGGTGCGAACATTCCGTCCATGCGTCGCTGTCCTAACATGTCGCCCACAAAGGGCTTGAAGCCTGGCAGCGCCATGCTAAATTGGTCGCGATAGGAGATGCTGACGTTGCGCACGAGCATCAGGGCGCGGGCGATGACCTGTGCCGTCTTGTACCACCCCTTCTCGTCGTTGGGTTCTTTGGCCAAGACCGAGATTTTCACGGTGGTGGCCGAGTCTACTTTCGATGTGATGCGAATCTTGTTGTCGTCTACCTTCTTGTACTTGATGGGGAACGACTTGCCGTCGGCCGTCTTTGCCGAGACAATCAGTCGCTTGCTCTTCTTACCGTGGTTCACCTCGATGGTGGTGTCGGGCTGAAGTGTGATTTCTTTTTCGAAGCCTTTCTTGTTCTTGGGTAGCTCTTTCTGCTCCTTCTCAGAGGGGTTTTCGCCGTCGACAGCAGACTTACGGGATTCTTTTTGCGAAGAGCGAAGAGCGGGGAGCGCAGAGCGAGAGTTTTTGGCTTTCGGCTTAGCCGTCTTGTTGAACCGTTCGTTGGCTTTCTTGAGGAAAGGACTAAGGTTATAGAGCTTCTCGAGGCTCCATGTGCTGTTGAGCGTCAGCGTGCGGTTGTTGTTGATGTTGTTGCCCAGCGACGTGCCGTCTTCCAGGTCGGTACCTCGCTGCCATCCGTAGCTGGCCTGATAGTTGGCATCAGCATTGAGCCAGCTGAAGATGGGCAGCAGGTTGAGCGGCAACTGGTAGGAGGCCGTGAAATTCTGCGTATAGTCCATGGGCGAGCCGAAACCACGTAAGCTCGTCTTGACCGAGTCCTTCCAAGCAGCGTATCGGTCGGGATAGAGGTCCTTGTTCACTGGTGTATAGGGTTCCTCGATCTGCGCATGTGTAGCGCTATTGAAGTTAAGATGCAGGTTCTTCGTGAGGTCCCATCTGATGGAGAAATCGCGATTCCAGAGGAACTGCTCGTTGAAGGTGAGCGGCAGCTGTGCGTTCTCGAGGCTTTCCATGTCGCGCTCTTGCAGTTCGTGGTAGTGGCGTGTGATCTCGCTGTTGAAAGAGATGTTCTGCGGCAAGTAGTTGAGACCAAACTTCTTGAGAATCTCTACCCATTTGCTCTTGTTTTTGGCAAGCGCCTTCTTGAACGGCTCGAAAGGCTTGTAGACTGGTGTATAACTATAGTTCATGGAGCCTCGCCATTGATGCTCGTCTTCGTAGACCGTTGTCTCGCCCGTGTTGTGGCGGTGAGAATGGCTGTAAGAGAACGAGAAGTTTCCCGGGTCGTAGGGCATGGGATGGCGTTTGTTCGTGATGCCGACGCGAACATTCGACAGCGAGAAGTTGGTGGTGGTCTGTTTGGTGACCGCCATGCTCTCGATGGAGTCGCGCTCGTGTTTCGAGCCAGTGGCATCGAGTGCCTCCTTGAGCTCCATATCGGTGTCGAGGGGGTTATATTTTGGCGACGACTTCTCCTTTGTGACCGAATAGTAGAGCGGTGCAGAAACCTTCGCCTTGTCGGGGAAGAACTTTCCGAGCTCGAAGTTGGCCGTGACGGAATACTGTGTTTCGTTTTCCTTGCTGCGTTCCATGACGCCCTGCTCGAGTCCTCCGAAGCCTTCGGTCATCATTTTACCCATCATGTTGAGGCTTCCCACGTCTGAAAGCTGTAGGTTCAAATTGCCTTGAGCAGCCCAGCCACCTTCATTGTTGTATTCGAGCAAACGAAGTTCGTTTACCCAGATTTCTCCGCTTTTTACGTCGCTTGAGAGGTTGCGCACACCAATGATCATGGTCTTCACCTCACCTAACGTAGGATTACCCATCACGGTAATCTTGTTGTTGGGCTTGTCCTCCGTATAAGTACTGTAGGGCATGTTGTAGGATGCCTGTCCTTCGGCCTTCGCCTTGTTGCGCTGTTTCTTCAGATGCGTGAAGACGGAGAGGGGAATGTCGAGCATGTTCTCTTCTGGCCATACAGCCTTGCAGTCCTGCTGGGAGTAGCGGTTGTAGTTGCCGGGAGCTGTGAGTCGGAGTGGAATCTCATACTCATAATAGTTGTTTTTGTAGTCAGAGCCCAGGCGTACGAACACTGCCAGTTGATTGTCAGTTAGGTTTGTGGTGTTCTGCGGCATGGCATTGGCATGAACGAACATCTGAATGCGCTTGTATTGCCGTAGGTCGACATTCGAGTTTTTGTAGACAGCCTTCGAGCTCCCTGTGCCGAGGTTGGTGACAGTCATGGACAGCGACTGCTCATTGCTCTCGACGAGCTGAGGCTGCGTGGGGTCTTGTTCGCGTCGGATGCCTGGTGGCAAGACGTAGTTGACGGGTTCCTTGTCGTTGTTCTCCTCGATGCTGACGGCACTGACCGCCATCTTGCCCACCTCGGCGCCACCGCTGAGTGATTGTTCGTAGACACGCCATTCGCCACGCACAAGGTCGAGTGAAGCGAATCGCATGACGATGGGCTTCTCGAAATTGGTGCAGAACATGCGCATGAAGCGTACGCTGGTAAAGTCGCTGATGCTTCCCACCTTCTTCTCGTAGTCTTTCAGGGGTATGCGGAATTGGTACCAGGTCGTCTCCTGATCTTTCGCACCGTTGCGCAGCGTCGGCTTGATGGTACGTTTGTCTACGATGTAGTTTTGTCCCACCACCAAGTCCTCTGGCCTGATGCTGACGTGGTATTGGTAGTACTTCTCGTACTCGTTGAGCGTGTAGTCCTGATTGATGTCTTCCACGTCGGGTGTCGACTTGAATGCCGTGCTATAGCTTTCGGGCGAGTTTTCGTTGTCGGGCGAGTTGCCTTGCGGCATGTTGATACGTTTGTAGCGCAGGAGGATGGGCGCCTCTATCTGGTCGAAATCCGCGCCGCGGAAGTAGTGGTAGTTGTCGTTGGCGGGGTCGTTCATGATGCTGTCGAAGACAGCAGCGCTCACCTTTCCCTGAATCTCGTTCAGGAATTGCTGATAAGCCCCGTAAGCGCGTTCCTCCTCGTCGTTCAGTCCGTTGTAGCCCACATCTTGCAGGTTGCGAGAACCTGACGTCGTGGCAAAGGCGTAGGTGACGGTGCTTTGTGTGGGTATTTTTCCCCATTGTGAATAGGAGAAGCTCTGTGAACCGTCTACGGGCATGCCACTCTCGTAGAATTTCTTGCCGTCGCGAAGGATATCCTCGCTCACCTCACCGAGGTTGAAATACAGGTCGCCACCATAGCGGTTGGCGTCTTCCTTGTATTGGCTGTAGATGAAGGGGTCAAGCATCCAGAACTCGATATACTCTATGTTGGCAGCCTCGAAATCGCTGGTGTCGAGTTTGCGCATCATGCCGCCCCAGCGGTTTTGTGGGTTAGGCAGCGTACCGTCGCTGTTCAGGTTGGGATCCAGGTTGTAGGGACCGCGTTCACTGGGGTAGTAGGCCAGGTTGAGGATGGGCAGTGTGGAGGTCGTTCCGCTGTAGTTGCTCTGATCGCGGAAGGGGAAAAGTTCCCTGACATACCATTCACGGACGTAGAAGTCGGACAGTTGGTCGAGGTCGCTCTTGATGTGGCTGGGTGTCAGCGACGATGAACGGCGTGTGAACAGCGGATCAATGCTATACCAGGCAAGGAGCGACCGGTTGTAGCCGCTGGTTACACCTGTTTTGTCGTTGTTCTCCGGAAACATGGAAGGGACACTGGAGATGATCCAAGCGTTGGGAGTCGACACATCAATAGTGTTTTTCGTGTTTTCAAAGTCATCGAGGTACGATGCATTGTCCTGCGTGCCGTGCGACTGTCCAGCTATCAAGTGGGCGAATTCCCCTTTGAACGTGATTTGTGAAGGAGCCGTGCAGTGCAAGCCAGGAATCTTGTCGAGCATATTGGTGAGCCATTGGCTCTCCTTTTTCCAGTTGATGTTCACGCCCCACAGCGTGTTGTTCAGCGGTTCGTTGCCCATTGCCACTTTCGTCGTAAGCGCCTGTTCTGAGAGGTGCTGCAGGGTACCGCTAAGTTGGAAATTCTTCGTAAAGTCATAGCTCCAGTTCATGCCCAGCATCGTCTTTCGTTCTTGCGCATAGTCGGTGGCACTCTCCAGCGATACATTGACCGAGGTGCCTGCATCGATGATGCTTTGGTTGAGGATGGTCACCTCGCCGGCCGAGTAGTCCACGCTATAGTCGGAACCCTCGTGCAGTGTCACACCGCCGGCTGTCACCACGACGCTACCCTGAGGCACGTTGTAGGCACCCAGTGAAATGACGTTGGCCGACGAACCGCGATACTGTCCCACCATCATGAACTTGTCTTTCTCAGCTATCTGTTTGGCCACCGTCTTCGTAGAGTCATAAAGCTCGTAGAAACAATATTTGTCGGCTACCTGCGATGATATGCCCTTGGCTGTCAGGGCGCGATAGAGGTAGTCGCCGAAAGGCTCTGCCTCAGGCAGGAACACGCGACCGTTTGATACGGTGTAGCCTTCCACAAAGTCGAAATAGCCATTGGAGTGAGCTTTCATGTTGTTGTCCAGACGGTCGGCCCCCAAGAGCTTGATGAGAGTCTGATCCTTCACTTGTGCCTCGGGTATATAAGAAAGGTATACACCTGTGGTATCACTCTGGTATTTGATGTCCAGTCGGAACTTGTCTTTCTGCACGTTGGAGGCCAGATAGTAGACATTTTTCATCATCAGGTCCCAGTTACCCTGATGGGGGTTGTTGCTGGTGTTCTTTAGCGATTTCACAAACAGTGCCTGGCTGACGTCTGTGATGTCGCTGGCGAACTCACCCACCTGGTAAGTCACGCCGCCATAGGTGTATTCGTAAGCGATAGCCAGCACCTGATCGGTTTGCAACGACTTTATGGAAACGTAGCCCAATGCTTTGTTCAGCGTGTATTCCGAAGAAGAAAGCAGTCGGGCACTCTCCAGTTTTTCGTAGTCGGTGCCGCCCACGAATTTTGGAATGGCGTCGAGTGTTGTCGACGTCTGGTCGATATCGCGAGCAGTGGCGTAGTTGTTGACCAACGAAGAGTAGAGCGTGTTGGCTTGGTTGCATGGCACGGCCTGCCCCGTGAGGTTCCATTGAGGGTTGCTCACCTGCGTGTTCTCGCCCAGATCGGTCAGTGCCACGATGTTACGGGTGTTGGTCGTGGTGCCCGTCTTGTTGGTCACCCAGATCTCCACGCGGTTGATGGTAATGCCTGTGGTCAGGTTAGGCAACGACTTCATGGCGTTGTCGTATTTGTCGCGAAAATGTCTGGCAAGGAAGAAGTGTCGGTTTTCTTCGTAGTTGGCGGCATCTATCTCGAAGGCTGTCGTCTGCACACCTCCCTTGCTCGATACACTCGACGAAGATGTCTTCTTCTGGCTCACCACTGTCTGAAGCTTCAGCTTGCCAAACTGCCAGTCGGTGCGTATGCCGAACAGGGCCGACGCACCATGTACAAGCGATGAGTTGCTGGGGAACGACACGTTGCCGGCTTCCACCAGTTTGATGATCTCATCTTCCTTGCCGTCGTATTTCAGCTTCATGTTCTGCGAGTCGAAGTCGAAGGTCGCCTCGGTGTTGTAGTTGAGGTTCATGTTCACCTTGTCGCCCACTTTGCCGTTGACGCTGAGGTTGATCTTCTCGTCGAAGTTCATCTGCGTGGTCTTGCGGTTGCGGACAGGCAGCGAGGGGTTGTCGATGTTTTTCATCGTAGCACCGAACTTCAGCTCAGCCGTTCCCTGCGTCTTGATACGCACACCGCCTGGGCCGAAGATCTTTTCTGCCGGACCGAGGTCGAAGTGCATGTCGGAGAACGAGAACTTCTCCTTGCCCTGCTCCTGCAGGATTTCAGAATTCTTCGAGCGGAAGAAGTCGCGACGCAGTTTCCGATTAGCCCAATCGCCAAACTCCTCGGCCGTCATCAAGAATGGGGTGCCGATATACGAGTCGCCCATTTTTGAACCGAGAATATACATGTCGAGCGTATCGTTGTACACCACTTCCTGACTGATGTTATCAGGCATTTTCAGGTCGGAGGTGTTGCGCTGCAGGTCGTCGAGGGTGATGGGTTGGGTGCGCTGGATAGGCCACAGAGGATGGATCAAAGAGTCAGGAATCGTCTCGTCGTCCTGAATGATAGGCTGCGCCGTGATGTTGTTATTCTTCGTGGTGTCGGGAGGCGTTTCTTGGAGTGGCGAGTGGGGAGCGTTGTTTCCCTCTTTGCCTTCCAAAATGGTATGCTCACTCCTCGATGCTCGATGCTCGCTCCTCGAAGAATAACTGTATCGCGAATAGACTGCAGGCACCACAGCCCATCCCAGCACGTTGATGCTGAGCAAGGCCATGGCCAATACGACGATATGTTTTTTCAGTCTATCCACTTTTATTGCGATACTTTCAATTTACCAATGGTTGGTCTATTTGATCTGCTTCAATGCCATTTTAACCACCTGTTCAACAGGGGCATCGGGATGCTCTTTCAAGATGGCGTTGACAACCTTTTGTGTGGGAGCTGGCGAGAATCCCAGCATCGTCAGGGCACCCACAGCCTCATCGCGTACCTGCTTCTGGGCGGCATTGATCTGTGGTACACTCGTCTGAGTTCCCGTACTCCTGAACTCCTGAACACCTAACTCCTGAGGAATCTTATCCTTAAGGTCAACGATGATGCGCTGCGCCGTTTTCAGGCCGATGCCCTTCACGCCTTTCAGAATGCGTTCGTTGCCTGTGGCAATGACGTTGCACAGCTCGGCCACCGTCAGTTCCGAGAGGATTACACGTGCTGTGTTGGCGCCTACGCCGCTCACGGTAATGAGCAGCAAAAACATATCGCGCTCTTCTTTCGTCCCAAAGCCGAAGAGCACGTAGGCATCTTCGCGGATGGCCTCGTAGACCCACAGCCGTGCCTCGCTTTTCCCTTGAATCGCCGAATAGGTGTTCAGCGAGATGTTCAGTCCATATCCCACGCCGTGAACATCTATCACAGCGTAAGCAGGGGTGATTTCAACAATTTCACCCTTTACATATTCTATCATTTTCCCTTCAAATTTCGTGTATACACATCAATATAACGGATTTTTCGCCCTTTTATTGTGTGGGCTTGCAACTTTTTTCATTAAAAAACCATTCCGTCTTGGAATTTCCAAATACCATTCATGCGGCAACAGTCAAAAAAAACCACGCAACTCGAGCAAGTTGGTGGTTCTTCCTGTCGTTTTGAAAACAGGTTGTTACACGCAGGTGTAGCCGCCGTCCACGGGAACGGCAATGCCATTGACATAGCTGGAGAACGGCGATGCCAGAAAGATAGCGGCAGAGTCGAGTTCTCCTTCTTTGCCGTAGCGCTCCAAGGGTATGGTATCTTGGGCATATTTCTTGAACCATTCTGTGTCGAGTGTGTCTTTGGTGAGTGGTGTCCAGAAGTAGCCCGGACAGATGCAGTTCACTGTCACACCGCTCTTACCCCATTCGGCAGCAAGGGCGCGTGTCAGGTTGACCACACCTCCCTTGGCAGCATGGTAGGGCGATGCTGGTGCTATCTTGTTGCCCACCAGTCCGTACATTGAGGCAATGTTGATGATTCGGCCATACTTCGCGGGCAGCATGGCGCGTTTGGCTACGGCCCGGGCTACCTTGAACGAGCCGAAGAGATCAATTTGGAACTCATGCTCAAACTGTTCGTCGGTGATTTCCTCTGCGGGAGCTACCGCTCCTGTGCCAGCATTGTTGACGAGAATGTCGATGCGACCGAAATGGTCCATCACCTGCCCGACCATTTCTTCCACCATCTTTGTGTCCGTCACATCGCAACGAATGGGCAGCACCTCTACGCCAAACTCCTGGCGCAGCTCTTCTGCCACCTCCTGCAGTTTCTCCAAGCGCCGTGCGATGGGCACAATCATGCAGCCCTGGTTTGCCAGTGCTTTTGCCATTTGTACACCTAAGCCACCCGAACATCCCGTTACGATGGCCACGTTTCCTGTCAAATCAAAATAGTTCTTCATGATAGTTTTCTTACTTTTTATTGGAATGTAACCTTTCTGGGGTGCAAAATTACTGATTATTTCTATATGGTTGTCTTTCTCTTCACTTCTTTTAACATAATTCTGCTTGACAACTGGCAAGTGCAACAAATACAGAAACAAACGCCGCACACCACTAAGGATTGTGGCGTGCGGCGCAAGTCTAATTCTTAAGGGGGAATTACTTCGCCGTGATTTTCCTGCGCTTGGTGACGTTGACACCGCGCTTCGGCTGCGGAATGACCTTGCCGTCGAGACTGTACCAACCGTTCTCGTCGGCCGCGGTCCTAATGGCATCAATCAGTGTGGGTTCGCCCCAGATGATGTTGATGACGTTCGGAGTGCCGGAGACAATCATGCGGAGGTAAGCTTTGTACTGTGGGACGACGAGTCCTTTCGAGGCCTTTTGGAACTTAGCGGTGCCAGTGGCGTTGTCTAAGACATAGACAGTCTCATTGCCCACGGTATAGGGCGCGTAGGCCGTTCCTACCAGGAGGTTGTCGGCAGCGGGTTCAGTTTCGAATTCTGCCTCGGGGATGTCTATGCGTTTCGATGAAGAGCCACTGAGTACTAGTCCTTCACCAGCTGCAGAGTGCTCCGTTTCGCGCAAAATAACGCTCTCGGAGGTGTAGTTCTCGGCGTAGTAGGCGATGACGTCGGACGCCACTGTCGTGAAGTCAAGACTTACTGGGCTCGAGAATGTGCAGATGCCGTCGTCAGGCATGCGCACAGTGGCTCCGCGGATGAGGTCGAAGTCAATCGTTGCGGTATTACTCTCGAAAGAGAGGTCGCTGTCAGGACCATCCATGAATCCGCTGGCTTGGCATGATACAGCATAGACAAGCGCGCGGTCGTCTACCTGCATGGAGTAACGTCCTCCGCTGCTCGATGTTGTGGAATAGGTTTTGCCGTTGGCTGTCAGCGTGATGATTGCGTCCTTGATGGGGCGCTTGGTGTCGCTGGTGCGCACCAATCCGCTGAGGGTGGCATAGGGCAGTTCTGTGAAGACCGCCTTCAGCGTGGCATCGCCCTTCACTGTCCACTGGATGGTGGGCGACGTGCTGTGGCGTTTTCCGTTGGCATTCCACTGCTTGAAAGCATAGCCCTCGGCAGGAACGGCCGTCATCGTGAGCTGCTCGCCATAGGAATAGATGCCCGTGGCACCCTCCTCTACGGTTCCCTCTCCCTCGATGGTGACATCCACACGGTGGCTTGTCTTCTGGAAGTTGGCCACGATGTTGAGGTCGTCGTTCGCCAATACGGAGCATTGCGGTTCGGTGGAGATCACTTCGCCGTTCTTCGTCCAGCTTACCAGTTCGTAGCCTACGGCGGGCGAGGCCGTCAGGGTGACGGTAGAGCCGTAGGAGGCAGTGGTGGAGTTGCTGTTATGCAGCGACATACGGGGACCGTTGGGGCGGGCCGATTGCGAGTGAGAGATGGTTCCTGCATTCTCGGGATAAGTCGAAGTGAGCAGTTGCACCAGTCCTCCGCGGAAGAGTACCCATGCCGCCTGTTTGCCATCGCGCCCTTGGAATCCCTCGAAATCGGTGATGCCGCTGGTCTGTACCGTCAGTGTGTAGTAGCCGTTGGGACAGGTGGCGGTGAGCGTCTCCAGGTCGAGGGTGAACGTCTGGTTGTCGGTGGTGCTGATGCCGATTAGTTTCGTGTCTTGCTTGACGCCCTGCACGTTCATGGCGAGGTCGTCGGCGGTGAACGTTGCTGGGGCAATGGGCTTGGTAAAGCACACCTGCACGCTGTTCACAGGTTCTATGGCCACTGTTCCCTCTTCGGGTATGCCATTGAACTGTTCTACGGCGAGCAGTACCTCTGGCAGAGGCTCGAAGGTGAGCAAGTATGTCTCGGTGGCTCCGCTGACCAGATTGTCGACGAAGTGCAGACGATTCTCATAGAGCCAGTCTTTTCCATCGCGCAGGGTACGGTCGGTCTGCCAGAAGTTCTCAGCCGAGAGTTCCGCACCATCGCTTTGGCGCACGATGCTCTTCAACTCTGCAAGGCCGTAGGTAGGATCGAGCAGCGAGCCATAGTTCCATCCGGCTTTCGATGGGATGACCGTCAATCGGCAGCTGGTCGGCGAGAGGCGTTCCACGCTTGCCGATGCAGCAATGGCTACGCCAATGGTGTCACCATTGGAGAAGTAGAGCTTGTCGGGCAGGTCGTTGGCATCGGGAATGTCGTTGACGAGGAAAGCTCGGAGAGTTTCTGCAGTGGCAGAGCCACTACTTACACCACTGGTGAGGTTGAAACCGTGGATAAGCTCGTGGATGGTGACCTCGTCGAGGAGTGAGAGGTCAGGATTGCCATAGCTCGAAACGTGAGTGGCCGACACATCGTAGTCGGTGAAGTGTCCGAGCAGCGAGCTTTGCAGCCACCACTGGGCGTACAGTTGCGAGTGGGCAGGGATGGTGCCGAAGTCGTTGGCAATAGACTGCCCGAACGACAGGGCGGCATCGCCACCGTTCACCTGCGAACTGATGATGTCGAAGACGATGGCCAAACCTTTCTCGTTCTCGATGATCTCAGGCTGCTGCGTCACCATGCGGACGTTTGTGGCATCGCCGTTGCCCTTATTATTAATAAGGAGAGCAAACTCGGCAGGCTTCATGGCCTCCACGACGTCGAGCGTCAGCGGATCGTCGCCATAGACATCGCGCTGCATGAAATAGGCGAGGTCGAGTTCCGGCGAAGGCTTCACGGTGAGGGTGACGGGATAGAGGTCGCGCGTCACTTCCAAGCCTGTGAACGGGTCGATGTAGGAGAGTGTTCCGCCGAAGGCATAGTCAACGGGCTCTGTGGGAGCAGCATACTTTGTCGGGATGAAGAGCACGGTGGCTGTTCCCGTAGCATTGGCAGCAAGTGTCCATCCGCCATCGAGCGTCAGTTCTCCGGCAAAGCCTTCAAGAGACTCCGCGTTGATCTGGAACTCATGGCTGGTGGCCACCTCGCCCGTTGCGGTGTTGGTGACTGTCAGCGTCAGCTTCACATCCTGCATGGCTGTCTCCTCGTTGCCGTTGAAGACCGTCAGGGTGCCTCGGAAGGCTTGGCGGGTCATCACCATCTGCTGCGAGAGCTGCAGGCTGATGGTGGCACAGACGGAGCTGTTCTGTTCCATTACTTTCTGGTAGCAGTTCGTACCAATCTCTTGGAACATTTCGTTGGTGTTTTCATATCCCATCTGTTTGGCCTCCTCTTCCGCCTGTCCCACGCGTTCCCACGCGGCGTCGATTATTTCCGTATGGATGCGATTGTCGTTCTCCTGTCCGTTCTGCTGATACAGCGTGGTGTTGTTCAGGCGTTGGATGAATCGGTCAAACTCCGCATCGGTAATGCCCATAGGCTTGAGGTGTCGCAGGGCGTCAGCATTGAGAATGTCGCTTTCGGCATGGATGAGTTCTGCCAAGAGCTCATACTGCTCTGAAACAGAGGTGTTGTTCACCCATACGCTGTCGCCGAAGAGTTCGAACTGGACATCCAAGTAGGCATTCACTTCAGAGAGTGCTATCGTCGAGGCAGTTCGCATGAGCGTGATGTACTCAGGTTCGTTCGACACATCAGCGGCTTTCCTTGTCGAATGTGGAGGTTCGTCGGGATGGCAGGGTTCTGTAAATCCAACCAGACACTGGCCGATGTTTGCAATCCATCCAACAATCTCGCATCCAGCGGCGACTGGAGCACCGACTACAGTTGACAGTGTTGCTTCTGCGCATAATTCGGCTGTGCATCCGATGCCAGAAAGCGCACAGTTTGTGTTGTGTCGCCAACCTGTTTCTCCTTCTATGGCTTCTTTGCTACAGTCATATCCACCCTTCGCACATCCGTAAACGGGAATGAATCCTAATAAGCAATCTACAAGTTTCTTTCCATAATGATCCACACACGGTATGCAGTGGTCAAAAATAGTAGTTGGAATATCAGGGAAGTTGATATGGGGAGTGTAGATGGTCGGACCGTTAGGACCATTGGGTCCTTCATTGGGTCCTGTTGGGTGATCAGGTTTTATGGGTGGATAAGGTCCGATAGGGGGCGGATTGTTGTCTGATGGCTTCGGCGACGATGGGCAAACTTTGTACTGTACAGGAACTTGATACCAATGCCACTTGAAGTCGCTGCCACATTTCCATTTCCATTCATAATAGGTTCGGATGTAGCATCCGTCATCATTGGAGGAGGCGCGACGTATGCCTTGCACATGGTCGGCGCGTGTCAGCTTGATGGGGATGGTAACTGTCGTTTGCGGAGCTATTTCCAGTCCTGTATGTTGCGACAGCGGTTCCCATAGGTATTCGCCAGTCTGCTCAGGAAGACTCAGCGCAACGTCAAGAGCCGTGATGAGTCCCTTGTTGGTGAGCAGGGCATAGAAGATGAGCGACTCGCCAGGTGCCAAGTCCTCGCCAGCTACGCGGCTGGGCACGTCCACTTCGATGACAGGCGTGGGAACGTTGGTCTCGTATTTCATGGTCGTGACGATTTCGTATTCATCCTCCACCTCTGTTTCTTGCACATCCCAGGTCACCGATATGGCTTGGACACTCAGGTTAATGGTCTTCCGTGTCGTAGTGCCTGGGTCGACGAGGACGTTGCCCGAGAAGGAGTCGTGATGGTCGGCCGTCACGTTTAGCTGATAGTAACCTTCAGGAAGACTGATGGTGTAAAGGCCATTGGCATTGGTTTGGCCTTGTGCCACCAAGGCTCCTGTAGCTGCATTGCGAACGACCACTTGCGCATCGCTCACATGAGGTGCTTCATCGGTATAGTAGGTGTACTCATCCGTCACATCAACTTCCAGAGTTCCGTTGACGCTTGACACAGGCGTGATGTTGAAGTTCACATACGTACCTTCACCATTCTCACAATTAATGCCGAACATACCTGTCACGGGAACATTGAGATTCATTTCATCAGTGGGCGTGAAGTGCAGGGAGATGGTGATGCTGTCGCCCTGATTCAGCGAAGGAAGCGTTTGACCGGACAGCGATTTGATCCAGTCAGGCAGTGCCAACGTAATCTTGCCCGAGTTGCCTTTACCGATGTTGGTCAATTGCAGTTGGTAGTCGCGACCTTCGTCCTTCGACATTGTCGTTTGAATGCTCTGCGTGTTTGTCATCAGCTTGGCAGTCGCATTGCGGCAATAGAAATAGAGTGTGATTTCCTGCGTAACTCCTTGGTTTGTCGATACCTTCACCTTCACAGCATCCCATTCGTTCTCGATTGTGGGCGATGTTCCCTTCAGTGAATACGACAGTTGAACCGTCTTGCCGCCAGCTATGGAGGACGGGATACTGACGCTTGCCACACAGTTGTCGGGAGCCGAGAGTATTTCAGCCGTGACACCCGTCAGCGACAGATTACCTGGGTTGTACAGACCGATGTTTCCCGTGGCGGTTTCACCACATACCACATCGCAGGTGATGGTGCTGTTGTCCACCCTCCGTAGCCCATAGATGTCGAAGGCAGCCATCTGGGTGGTCAGTCCCTCGCCAGGATAGCAGGCACCCACGATGAAGTGGCCCGACTGCAGGGAGTAGGGCGTGTATTCATAGCGGAAGGCGCCCTGTTCGTCGGTGGTGACGGGGAATACCTGGCGTGCGCCCTCGTTGATGATGTAAAGGTCGATGGCTGTGGAAGCTGTGTTGTTGCCTGTGAGCTGTCCCGTGATGACCACCGTCTCACCCTGCTTGTACTTGGTCTTGTTGGTGGCGACGGTCACGCTATACGGGGCGACGGTACGGATGTCAACCATCTGTGAGGTATTGTTGGTGTACGACAACTCGTTCACCTCGCCCGATTCATTCACCACCGCATAGAACTGATGCAGTCCCACTTCGGTCGGCAGGATGATGTTGCGTGTAAGCGTCTGGCTTCCTCCGATGGCGAGGGCCTCCGAGGTATAGAGCGTGGCAATAGCCTTTGACTCACCTTGACGGTAAACCTTCACAGCAACACCAGCCGGCAATTCGGCGGCACCCTCGTTGTTGACGACAATCGTCAGCAGGGCTTCCGTTCCCACCTCTGCCTCCTGTATGTTGGCCGTGAAGCTGCTGATGCGGGCATCGGGCAGTGTCTGGTCGGTCACCATGATGTAACAGGTGCCTGTGGCAAAGCCGTTGGCCTGGGCGGTGAAGACCACTGTGTGGTTGTCGTTGCTCTGGCTGTTGCTCTTGGCCGTCACTTCCACCGTTGCCGATTTCTTCTTGGCGGCGATGGTGACCGTGTGGTTGTAGGTCAGCCCGTCCTCGTAGTCACTCGATAAGGTCACGGTCAGTGCTTGAGATACATTGCTTGTGTTGCGTTCGACGGTCAGCGTTGTCTTTTCACCTTCCTTCACCGTGCTTTTAGACGATGTGATGCTGAGGGCGGGGCCGTCGTCGTCGAGCACGCGGAGTTGTGCCGACACACTGCCCGCTGCCTCGCCAGCCGCACTACAGCTACACGATGAGAGCCATACGGCCGCAGTGATGTTGTAGGTGCGGTCGCCATCGACATTGGAGTTGTCGACAGGTCCCAGGTTGAAGTGTACTTCCTCAACGCCCTTGGCTAACTCCAGCGTCTGATTGCCGTAATAAAGCGCACCATTGGCATCGTCGCTGAGCCGAACGGTAATCTTGGCGTCGGTGTGAGTGGTGCGTCGCAACACAGCAGCCACAGCCAACGGTCCGTCGCCCTCCTGTACGGTGGCGGGCGTCAGTTCCAAGGTCAGTACGGGCAGGTCGTTGTCCTGCAGCAGAACGATAGCCTCAGCCTTGTTGTACTGGGGAGCTGATGCCGTGAAGGCTGTGGAGAGCGTCTGCGAGGGGACATCATCGTCGATGGCTGTCACTTCTACCTTTGCCGTCTTCTTGCCCACAGGAATGCTTACCGTCTGTGGGAAGGAGAAACGTTTGGCATTCTCGCAGGACAACGTCACCTCGAGCGGGTTGTTTTTTACCGTGATGGAAGAGCTGACGGTGAGCTGGAAGGTCTCACCCTCGGTGATGGTACTCTTCGAAGCTGTCAGCGTGAGGTTGGCGAACTCGTTGTCGATGATGACCAACTGGCCAGTGGCGGTATCGTAGCCATTGCCGCTGGCACTGATGGTTACTGACGAATTGCTGTCGATGGCGGTGTTGTCAGTAATCGTCGTAAACACCTCTGCACCCGACTGGCTTGCAGGAATGGTGACCTGCTGTGGCAGTCGAATGCGGGTGTCGCTTGATGATAGGCTGAAGACCTGCTCTCCACTCCAATCACCACTACGACTGACTTTCACCATGATGCGCTGACTGCTGTTCTCACTGATTTCTGAGGGAGAAATCTCGACGAATAGCCGCTTGCCCACACTGAAAGTCTCTGTTGCCTGCAGGGTGTTGTTGCCCTGGGCAGCAGTACTCTCACCAGTTTCGCTGGTAGGCACGATGCGCACTTGTAGGTAGGCATTGCCTTCGATGCCGAGCAGTTTGGGCACGGTGATTTCAGCCTGTCGTGTCAAGACAGCACCGGCGGTCAATGTTTCTTCGCAATAGGTAGTGGCTAAGAGTTTTGTTCGCGTTCCAAGCCTGTTGACCAACAGGATCTGCTCGCTCCATCCTTTTCCCGTTGAGGCTCCACCTACGTTCTGTACCTGCCACGAAAGCGACAGCCGTTCATCAGGAACGATAGACAGCCCCGCAGGCTGAATGCTCTTCACGGTGAGGTCGGGCAGGTCGGTAACGATGAGTTTGCCTGCCTTGGCATCAGTCAGTACATTCTCTCCCGACGCGATGGTCATGGTGGCATTGCTGATGGACATAGGGTGTTCACCGCCCTGACTGTAAGACTGTGGGGTGGTGATGGGAATGTAGAACACCGTTCCCTGCTGTGCGATGAGCGGCTTCATCTCCTCGGAGTAGAGCATCACGCGGTAGCGTGTGGCCTCCATCTTGCGGATGACGATGGTGTGTCCGTCGCAGCGGTTGGTGCTGATGGCATCGCTGCCTGCAGTGACCGCTGTGGGCAGTGTAATGTCGAACTGCAGTCCCACGATCTCGTCGGTATTCTCAATCGTTACCGGCAGTTGTGCTTCTCCGATGGACACCTTTGTGTCGGGCACAGCTATGATGTTACGTTGCTGGGCAAAGACGCTGGCCGTTATGGTCAAGAATAACGTCAGTAGCCAATATCTTGTTTTCCTATTCATATCATTCCGGTTTAAGCGTTATTTGATGAATACCTTTTTACCATTCACGATGTAGACACCTTTCTTGAGAGGAGACGAGTTGTTACTGATTTGACGGCCTTGCAGGTCGAAGATGTTTTGATGAGAAAGGATCTCATCACACGGAGCTGTGTCGATGGCTGTGGCCACCGTAGTGGTGAACGAAACAGGAATCTCCTCAGCCTGAGTGTCGGCCAGCACGGCATTCAGCACACGGACCCCCGACTGCGAAAGCTGGGCAATCGATGTGGTGCCAGCTGGAATGGTGGCTTTGCTCATGGAGTAGCCCACGAGGCGGGTGATGTCGCCGTGGTTGCGAGTCACACAGGTGAAGCCCATCTGCTCGAGGTCGTTGCTCACGCTTATGGCATCGTCGGAACTCAGCGTCACTTCAAAGGCTGCAACGGGCGTATCGGTCTCTATCCACAGTTGGCGGCCACTCACGAAGAGCGTAGCATCGGCAGAGCCGCTGCCTGCAGAACGTGGAGCCGTGTTGTAGGCGGTATGAGGTGAACCGCCTGCATTGAGTAACAGATCGGCCATCTTCACCACATCCTGCACGTTAATGACATCGTCGATCCACAGGTTAGCAGCCGTGAAGTTGAAGGGCTTATCGTTGTAGTCCTCGAAGGCGAAGTTGATTTGCGCCTGGAGGTCGGTCACGTTGACGTCTCCGTTGAAGTTGGCATCACCCTGCGGGAAGGCAAACCTCAAGTTGAAGGTACAGTCCTCCAACGGTGTCAGGCTGCTCAGTCCGATGAGGCTGCCGCTCTCACCGTAGAAGGCATTCTGGCTGCCTTCGTTGCTGAACGTGATGCTTTCGCTGGTTATTGCCAGGCGTGCCTGCCAGTCGTTGGCAGCAGAGCAGACGAGCGTGACATTGTCGACAAACTTATGTTGCCTGTGATTATAGCGCACGATGGAGGGCAACTGAGCTAAGAGCGTGGCTGGCGAAACATTGCCTGCCAGGAAGTCGAGGTCGACGGTACAGTCGATGGTCTGTCCGCCCAAGGTCAGTGTTGTCACTTTCGTGGGAATCATCGGGTTCACTTCATCGAATCGGTTGCCTGAAGCGTAGAGCGTGGTCAGCGCAGTCAGCGACTGCACGAAGGCTCCGATATTTCCTTCCAACTGGTTGTTGGCGATGTTGAGCGTGGTGATTGGGGATTGCAAATCACCTCCTGCAGAGAGGAAGGCTGCCATTCCTGCAGCGACATCTCCAGAGAGCCCGTTGGCTCTGAGGTTGAGTGAGCGCAGAGCGGGTAGTGTCAGCAGGTCGAAGGGGAAGTCGCCCGTCAGCCCGTTGTCGGGCAGGTCGACGCTGACAACGTGTCCGTTCAGAATGCTTACTCCTGGGAGCGTCAGCGTCGTGTGTCGCTCCACGTTGAAGTCCCAAGTCTTCTTCCATCCTGCGCCGTTGCCCTTCTGTTGGTACACTTGCTCGAGCAACGCCCAGTCTTCATCGTTCATTGTGGGCATGGAGATGTCCACCTTTGTGTAGAAGAAGTTGTCGCTTCGCGTCGTCGTCTCGCCTTCTTCCACCAACTTGTTGCCGCTGGCTGTGGTCTTGGCAAAGATGTAGGGGTAGGTTCCCTGGTCGGCAGAACCGCCGACGACAGGCTCGTAGGGATTGACGATGGAACCACCCACGCTGCTCCATTCTATCTGGGTCACTGAACTCATATCGGAGGCCACAAGCAGATAGTAGCTGCCATATTGCGACTCCTCGACGGTGAACTGTGCTTGGTTGGTGTATTGTCCGCCAGCCTGCAGGCTGCGAACGTTCTGTACAGTCGCCATCAGCTTGCAGTTGTTTTGGCTTGTGCCACCATAGACGTCGGGTACGAGCCACACTCGGTCGGTCCACGACTGTTCGCCCGTGTCGCCTTCGCCATCGTTGCGTACGGTCCACTCAACGGTGATGGTGCGGGCAGCCTCCAGGTAGGAAGGCTCCTGCGGGTCTTCACCGATGGCACGCACAGCGATGACATGAAGGTCGGGCAATACGTGGACGGAGAAGTGCATGGTGTCGCTGGCCAACTGCTGTTCGCCGTTGCGGGCCACCACCTGCCACTTGTAGCTCTTCTCGTTCTGGCAGAAGTTCTGTGAGGTATAGCTCAACTCCGTGATGCCTTCTGCAACGGGTGTGGCTGGGCGCTGGTTGGCGGCATTCCATAGGTAGACATCATACACAGCATTGCGTATGCTGTTCCATTGCAGGGTAACGGTGGTCGACTTCAGGGTGGCTCCGTCTTCCGGCTTCAGGTTCGTGAAACTTCCTTCCAGCGAGGGCTTCACCGTGATGACATGCGTCAGGTTGGTGAATGGTCTTCCCTGATAGCTTGCTGCTATATGATAAGTAAGGTGGCATTCCTCGTTGCTGGTGCTGGCGATGGTCATCGCGGGGATGTTGCCCGTTCCCTGTTCTGTGAAGCCCGACAGCGCATCGGAGTCGGCTGAGGCCGTCCACGTGAAGGTGAGGTCGGTGCTGATGGGAGCAAAGTCCACTACAGCGGTTGTCTCGCCAGCGAGGATGGTCTGTCCTTCGATGGTAGAGAGTTTCGAGGGATTGAAAGTGATGCCCCACAGCTTGATGGTGACATCGTCGCAAAGGATGCTCTGTCCAAGCGCTGTGAAGAGTTCCACCACGTTGCTCTCGATGTGGTCGCCGTCGTTGCCGAAGCTCAAAACAGCCTCGCCCGTGCCTGTGCCTTTCTGTACGGTCAGCATATAGCCGCCGTCGGCCAATGCCGTCTGAAGTGAGGTCAGGCGGGCGATGTTCTCATCGGTCAGCGCATAGTTGAACGTCTCGCCGGCTTTCACCGTGAGCTGCAAGTTGCTGTCGATGGGACGAGCCGAGAGGAAAGTAAACAAATCTTCCGAAGAAGTGAAATGACGCACGGTCAGCACTTCTGTGTCAAGGAAGAACGAACCGTTCACTCGCCATGAAGTCTCGTCGTTGATGAGCACCGTCATCATAGCCACATCGCTACCCGTCTGTCCCTGTACGGTCAGTCGCACATCGTAGTAGCCTGAATGGGCATAGACATGCAGGGGCGACTGTTCCGTGCTGAAGGTATCGTCGCCAAACTCCCAGAAATAGCTGAGGGCCTTGTCGGAGGAGAGATTGTTGAACTTCACGCGGCTCTGCAGCTTCTCGTAGGAGAACTGTGCATAGAGTCCGTCCTCTTTCTGCTCTTCCACATAGATGTAGCCGTCGCGGGTGTTGATGACATCTTTCGAGCCATCAAGGTTGAGACGAGCGGCATTGGTGAGTACCACCTGATAGCTCTGTCCCGTCATCAGTTCTTTGCCGATAGCGACCGGCACTTCGAAGATCTTACCGTTCTGACCAGTCAGGGGCGTAGTGCCCGTCAGATCGAAACGGAAGGCATTGTTTCCACTCTCGTATGGCTCCACCGTCAGCGTATGACCAGCAGCACGTTCTGCCGGAACAGCATTCGAGGGGATTGGCTGGAAACCTTCAGGGAAATGGATGACCACCGTCACACCATAGACATCCTCCGTATTCTCCAAGAAGACAGGATAGTGCACCTTTTGTTCCAACATGCCGTTGGCGGTCATACCGTAGATGCTGAGATGCTTGGTGGTAGACTGCCCAGGCTCATTGGGGTTGCCGGGGTTGTATTCATAGGAGTAGTGGGCCACGAGCGTCACGTCGTGATTGGGGATAGTCATCGTATACACACTGTTGGTGCTGACAATCTCACCATCGATGGTCCAGTTCTGGAACGTGTACCATTGGTTGTTGTAGGCGCGGAAGGTCTGTTGCGACCCTTCTGCATACTCATTGCCGCTCGACACGTTGAAGTATCCGCCCGCTTCTGGGTCGGCCATGAGATAGACCCTGCGATTGAACACAGGCACGCTGGGTTCGCTGGGACTGCCTGGCGTATACGAGAAGTTGGCCACGAGGTGGTTGGCATCGATGCCTTCCAGCATCACGTAGTCGAAGATGTTGCTCGTGGAGATGACCTCGCCGTTGAGCGTCCAGTTCATGAAGGTGAAGTTCGAGGCCGGGTAGGCCTGTACGCGCACGGAGTTGCCCACCTGATAGCTGTTGCCGCTTGCAATGTTGAAGCTGCCGCCAGCCGATGGGTTGGCCGTGAGATAGAGATTCGAGTAGACGGGCTTGGCGGGAATGTTGGGCTCGCTGGGCTCCGCCGGGTTCGAAGGCGTATAGTTGTAGTGGGCAATCAGCGTCACGTCGCGGTCGGGCATCGTATAGTTGAAGTTGGCGGTGGTGGAAATCACCGTGCCGTCTTCTTCCCACGAGACGAACGTGAAGTTGGAAGCAGTATAGGCGCGAAGACTGATGGTGGCACCCGCGTTCTGGGTGGTCGTCGCGTTCAGGTTGAAGCTTCCTCCCCCTGGCGGATCGGCCTGAAGCGTCAGCGTGTGCTGATTGACGGGCGCTCCAGGTTCCGCCGGGTTCGCCGGATTGTATTGCCCCCACACGTTGGCACTCGCTATGAGTGCCAGCGTGAAGAGAATATACTTGAAACCTCGCATAGCTATTTATTTTTTAGTTGACAAGTTAACAAGTTGACGAGTTGACAAGTTGTTACTTCTATGTTAAGATAACGAGTTGACAAGTTACTGGCGAACAACCTTCTTGCCTTCCTCAATATAGATGCCCTTCTGAGCTTTGTTCACGCGGCGGCCTTGCAGGTCGTAGATTTGATGAGACGGAATCTCGTCACACTCAACGGCAGCAGCGTTGATGTCGGTGGACGTGGTGTCGCCCACGGTGAAGGTCAGCGTGAAGCGGCTCGTGTTCACACCGCCTGTGGCATCGCTCTCGAAGGTGTAGTCCTCTGTGGTGAGGTCGACGGTCGTGTCGGTCTCGCTGTCATAGAGGCTCACGCCGCCGTCGGCACGCAGCGCCTTGATGGTGAAGTTGCCAGCCTGTCCGGCATAGTAGGCCAGGCGAACCTGTCCGTTGTCCATCGGACGCTCATTGATGGCGTAGGTGTTGCCCTCAGCGTCGAAGGTGTAGAGCTGTGGCACTTGCGGCTCGAAGCTCATGAACTTGGCGGCATCGCACTCCACCTCGTAGCCCATCGAAGCCTGGCTGTTGATGACCACGCGGGTCTCGTCGGCATGCTGCTCGTCGTTCTGAATCTGGATGTTGAACAGATGGCGGGCGTTGCGTGCGGGTGCATTGGGCTTGGCGGCATTGAGATGGTTGATGTCGCTTGACAGCTGTCGGCCCTCCTTGTGGAAGATGATGTTGTCTACGGCATCGGGCTTCTGCACGAAGAACGACTGCATGGGACGCAGGGCGAATTCATCGTCGGCAATGGAGTAGGCTTTGTAGGTAGAGCCGTTCCACACGGTGATGGGGGCGGTGAAGTCCATGTAGTAGATGTCGTAGTAAGCGGGGTAGGGGTTGCCCACATAGTTCCACGAGCGGTTGGCTGTCGACTCAGCCTCGTTGACAGTCAGCGTACGGGTGACGTCGCCTGTGGCAAACAGCTTGGCGCGACCTGTGGCATCAGCGGGGAAGGTGATTTCGCAGGCGGTGTTGCAGTGGAAAATATATCCCTGACCACCCAGGAGCTTGTCGGTATCGACATTCTTCCAACTGCCCGAAGCACCGTTGGCAGCACGGTTCTGAGCGTCGTAGTAGCGGAACACGTAGCTGGCGCCGTTGCTGACTTCGATATCAGCAATGTTCACGTCGTAGAGCGGTGTGAAGAAATACCAGCGGTTTGCCTCTACGGCGAACTTCGTAGCGGCATTGTCGGCTGTCAGCGCGTCGCAGGTGTTCAGCAGACGGCCGGGATTCGACTCGTTCACATAGTAGTTGAACTGTCCTGTAGGCATCGGTGCACTACCACCCACGGTCAGCTGACCTCCAAAGTAGAGGTCGATGTCGGGTTTGCCCTGCATGCGGCGGTTGTTGGTCAGCATCAGCGGAGAGGTGATCTTCCAATAGTCCACGTCGTCTCCCTCGATGATGCTACCGAACTGCTTCCAATAGGTGTCGAGTTTGTAGTTCACTACGGCGAACGAGGGAACCACCAGCGTGATGAGACTCTTGGAGCGGCTGCTTTCGAAGGCGTCGGCATCGTTGGCAGGAGGTGTGGCTGAACGCATCACAATGATCTCAATGTTGGGGCAGCTGCGGAAGTTGCTGCGGTAGCCTGAGCTTGAATTATATGTATACCAACCTGTACCATCGCTATGATAACTGGTACGATAGGAATAGTTACCTCTTTCCAGATAGGACGGGAACTCAATGTATTTCAAGCTGCTATTGTTGCTGAAAGCATCTGTGCCCAACCACTGCAGGTTTATGGGAAGCTTCACAGAGTCGAGTGCACTGTAACGGAATGCTTCATAGTCAATCTCGATGAGTGAGCTTGGGAAATCGATGTTATGTAAACTATACGTGTTATAGAATGCGCTATGGTCAATACGAGCCAAATTGGCAGGAAGGATGACTTCTGTCAGAGAACGGGCTTCCGTGCAAATCCATTCGTACAGTTCGGTCAGCCCATCAGAGAACTTGATGGACTCAAGGGCATATGCGCTGGCAAAACCGTATGCGCCAACGTATGTAACAGTGTTAGGCATGACAACCCTCTTCATGCCTGTGCAAAGGTCGAAGGCAGCATACTGAATTGTTTCCAGACCTTCAGGCAGGATGATTTCTTGCAGTGAAGCACATCTCTGGAATGCATAGCGGTCGATTGTCTTTAATTGGGAACCTTCCGTGAATGTTACAAATTGTACGGGTGTTTCATAGAACGCATTGCGCCCAATGAAGGTCACTGTCGAAGGAATGTTCACCTTTCTTATATTAGTACCCCTGAAGGCATATTCTCCAATGCGATTGATGCCCTCGGGCAAAATCACGCTGTTGAGCCAGTTCTTGCCGTCGAAAGCGTTATTGGGAATCTCGGCAATGACCGCTCCGCTCAGGTCAAGGGCTTTCAGGTTGTTCATGTTCTTGATGTCCGTCCAGTCTTTTTCTATCATAGGGCCAGTCACTTTTAGGAACTCTATGTCGTCGAGCACATCGGCTTTGTAAAGCGCCTCAACGCCGAGTGTTCCTGCCGTAGCCAGTTCTACGTCGATCCAATTGTTCGAAAGCTCAATGTTCTTGATTTGGCTGTAGTACCATTCTCCGCGATTGTAAATGGTGTCTTTCCATTCTACTGTATATTCACCCGGCTCCAAGGCCACGCACCAGTATTCATAGTTTGGCTTATCCCAGTCTTTGGAAATCTGAATGCCATTGATATAAACAAAGAAATTGTGGCGGTCTTCGTAGTTGTAGTTGTTATCGCTTCTCGACACTCTGCGCTCGAACGACAGCTTCGAAGTCTTGTCGAGGGTAAAGGTGGTAAAGAACGAAGATCCTGTGTTGGCAACACCATAGTTGTTGTGTTCGATAAAGCCTTCTTCGATGGTCCAAGGCGTTGCGCTGTTGTTCTGGAAAGTGATTGGCATCGAGTTGGCGGTCAGCACGGCGGTCTCCAAGGGATAGATTTCGCGCAGGATGATGTTGCGCAGTCCGCTATTGGCGCGATAGTTGTCGCTGCCAATGGTGTCGCGGAACGTCACCACATGCTCGCCCGGCTCGATGTAGTAGCGCGGTGTGGTCCAGCTTCCGTTGGTGGTGGTGCTTATCTCCACGCCGTCGATATAAAGCTGCAAATCCAGACCACCATTATAGTAGCGGTACTTGAACCAGTCGAACTTCAGCTCCGCGGTGTAGGTGTTGGTGAAAGCCATCTGCAGCGTCGAGGTGGAATAGTTCTTCCCTTGGTTGCCGTTGATGGCATTGGCGCCATTCAGCAGCCACGGGTTTTCTGCATCGTTGGTGAAGGTGATGGGCAGGTTGCTCTCCTTCACGATGTCCTGGAAGTTGCCTTCGTCCTCGTAAAGGCCGAAGTCCATATACATGCTTCCGCCTCCACTGTCGTAGACATACATGCAGAGCACGTTCTCGCCAGCTTGAAGCAATGCCTTCGTCGTTTCGGTCAGACGGTAGATGTTGTAGTTGGCAGCTCCATTCTCGTCGAACAGCTTCGTGCCGTTCAGGTAGAGCGTGCACTCGTCGTCGTGGGCGTATTGGAGGAAGAACTCGTTGGCGAGGTCAGCGCTCGTCAGGTTGAAATACTTGCGCACCCAGTAGCGGCAACGCTCGTTCGGGCGCGTGGTGTTGTAGTAAGCCAGTGTGCCTTCGCTGGAGATAGGCATCGTGAGCGTTCCCCACGACGTGTCGTCGAAGTCCATCGCAAACCACGTGTCGCTGGGGCCTGCAGCTCCCTGTGTGGCATAGAAATACTTGGCCTCGAAGGGCTGTTGATACAACTGGCCGAAGGGGATGACCACCTTGGCTTGCATGGCCAGGCTCCCCACTATCGTGAGCAGCAATACGGCCAAACTGTGAGAAAGAATACTCTTTTTCATTGCTTTTGTTTTTATTGATTAGTAATTGATTCTGTATGATGTCTTCTTAAATAAACAGTGTTCGTTCGTGGAATGCAAACAGCTGTCGCTACAGCCCGATGCCAAATTGGAACAAAACGTGGGGCAAATATATGTATTTTTTTTCAAATCACCAAATAATTGTTGTGATTCTTTCCTTTTTTAACAACTGTTTAGAAGTTCGTCTTCCCGCACCATCATTGATAACAATTGGCAGGCTCAGAGATATTGTTTGGCGGTCTCAGAGATATTGATTGGCAGTCTCAGAGATATTGTTTGGCAGGCTCAGAGATGTTGTTTGGCGGGCATAGAGATATTGATTGGCGGGTGTGCAGATAATAATGAGAAAACATGAAGCGTGACAATTGTGACAAATGGACAATGCATTTTTTCGCGCCACCCACATCGCTGGAGGTGATGTTATTTTCTGGTAATTAAATTACCTGTTTTTATAAGTTGTTGATTATTATATAATTATGTATAATTACTATTATTATCTGAATACAAATACTTATGTATTAATCCATATAATCAATATATCAATAGTTCGTTAAAATTTCAATATACGGCCTAACGGCTATGCCGCGCAGCCAAAGAGTTCTTTGAAAATGTGATTAATTAAAGTTTGGTTCGGTCGGTATCGGC
>Ga0310695_10003213_pt1 | contig 32562 bp, 30 predicted proteins | sample RumenRJG_04DNA_FD_203882 | JGI IMG/M metagenome (GOLD analysis project Ga0310695, IMG submission 203882) | Bovine rumen microbial communities from Lethbridge, Alberta, Canada - RJG_04 (v2) (version 2) | ecosystem: Host-associated > Mammals > Digestive system > Stomach > Rumen | place: Canada...
TTGGCGGAGCCATCCGTTATGTGATGCAGGAGAATAAAGAAGCAAAGCTATTGGATTTCCAAAATGTGCTCACCACGAGCAAGGAATCCATTATCCACTCATTCTGCCTGCAAAGCCAACTCAGACCTAGAGTGTCGGTCGTAGTTGGCCATATCTCGCTCGACTTCTCGGTTGAGGATATTGATAGAATTGATGACGATATGATGCGTCAGGTCGCACATGAATACATGCTGCGGATGCACATCCTGAACACGCAGTACATACTTGTGCGTCACTATGACCGTGAACACCCTCATTGTCATCTAATATTCAACCGTATCGACAACAACGGCAGGTTGATCTCCGACAAGAACGACAGGGTGCGTAGTACTAAGATTTGCAAAGGACTCACGGAGAAACATCACCTGCACATGGCAAAAGGCAAAGATCACGTTCATCGAGAACGGTTGCGTGGAGCAGATGCCGTGAAGTATCAAATATACGATGCGCTGGTCAGCGTCACGCCCAAATGCAAGAACTGGGATGAGTTGCGCTCTGCCTTGAAAAAGCAAGGCATCAATATGGATTTCATCCATCGTGGCAACACCACAGAGATCCAAGGAATTGTGTTTGAGAAGAACGGTCTTCATTTCAATGGATCTAAGGTTGACCGACAGTTCAGTTTCTCCAAAATTTCCCAAACTCTTGTTGAGAATGTGAATCGGGAGCGCAGAAGTTCGTGGCAAGGACAATATGGAAGAAGCGGTTCTTCCTTAGGTAAGATAGCTATATCTGTGGCATCAAGCACTGCAGGCGCAGCCTCATCTATTGGCAGTTCTATTATAATCGGAGCTGCCCATGTGTTGACTGTTGCCGCGACTCCGTCGGTGTCAAGTGAAGTATCTCCCGTTGGTGGTAGTTCTTCTGTTGACCTGGCCGATGACGAATACATTGACGAGTATGGCATCCGCCGCAAGAAACGCCGCGGTATGCGAAGATAACACTATTGTATAATCAAAAAATCGATAATTATGAATTCAACAACTACTGAAAAGCTGCTTGCCGAAGCTTTGGAAGAGAAGGAGCAGCAAATCAAGGAATTGACAGTCAAGGTTGACACTTTGACAGAGGAAAACAAGACGTTAAGTGCAGAATTGAAAACCCTTTCTGAGAAACCGAAAAATTCACCTCAGAGCATGGTGACATGGGATGATTATCAAAAAACAATCAATGTCTATAAAAAACGAAATGGAGATTTAGCAGTCATGTACCTCGAACTGAAGACACAATATGACAAATTAAGCGAGGAACGCCGCTACTGGGCCACACAACAGTGGGCGAAGCACTTCTTCCGCTGGCTTCACCTAAAGCGCCACCTGTGGATTTGGGTGGTCTATATCATGTTTGTAATATCAATTTCTCTTTCCGTCTATTTCTTAGCAGAACAGAAGAAGGAAATTCAAAAGCTACAGTCAGTAGAAATGAAATATCGTTATCTCCATGCCACAGGGACTGCCCATGATGTACTTTTTTATTTGGACGATGCCTTTGACGATGGTAATAAAATAAGGTTGCAGCAGATTTATTCAAGAGTCAGAGATTATGAGCAAGCCGTCAAACATAAATCCGACAGCATTGTTAGGGCAGAGAAAAAGAAGATGAGAGAGTGGGAATAAATAGCTATTAGTTACGATTAACTTTAAAAACGGCATGCGTTATGGCATCAGTAAAGGTAAAGTTCAGAGATTCAACAGTTGACAATAAACCAGGGAGCATCTATTTCCAGATTATCCAAAACAGGATGGTCAGGCAATTAAATACTGACTATAAAATCTATGCTGATGAATGGGATGAAAAAAGTGAATCTATTATTGCTAAAGGACAACGCACAAATCTGCTTGCTTCCATTAAAGAATGCCTTGATTGGGATATCGTGCGTTTAAATAGAGTTGTCAAGACATTGGAAAATGAACACCACAGATATTCAGCCGATGATGTGATAACTGCGTTTCTAAAACTGACAAAGGAAGTGTCTTTATGCTCTTTCATGCATAAGGTCATTGCGCAGTTAAAACAATTAGGCAAAGAACGAACCTCAGAGACATACACAGCAGCTCTTAAAAGTTTTATGAGATTTCGGAACGAGCAAGACATTCCATTGGATGGAATAAGTTCAGACCTCATACAGATGTATGAAGCATGGTTGAGAGCTCGTGAAGTGCGAATGAATACAATCTCTTTTTATATGCGGATTTTACGTGCTGTTTATAATCGTGCCGTGGAGAAAGGGCTTGTGGAGCAAAAGGAGCCTTTCCGTCATGTCTATACAGGAATTGAAAAGACAAGAAAACGCGCCATCTCTCTCAAAGATGTCAAAAAACTGAAAAATCTTGACTTATCAATGAAACCATCTCTTGAATTTACACGAGATATTTTTCTATTTAGTTTCTATACGCGTGGGATGTCCTTTATAGACATTGCTTTTCTTAGAAAAAGCGACCTATGCAATGGAGTCCTAACTTACTGTAGAAGAAAAACAGGACAACTTCTTACCATCCGTTGGGAAAACTGTATGAAAGAGATTGTTGATAAATACGAAGACAAGAATAACAAATATCTTTTACCATTATTGACTTCTGATGGAGACAACAGGAAACAATATAGAAATGCTTTGCGGCTTGTCAACTATCGCTTGAAAATTATTTCACAGATGCTACATTTTCAGGTTCCGATAACTATGTATGTTGCTCGTCATTCTTGGGCGAATGCAGCAAAACAAAACAAGGTGCCGTTGTCTATAATAAGCCAAGGGATGGGGCATGATTCAGAGACAACGACACAAATCTATCTTGCATCTTTAGACACATCTGTCATAGATAGAGCAAACAAAATGATTTTGGATAGTTTGTAGAAAATGTTTAGCAAACTTGTCTGTCTCTACGCAAGAGACAGACATGTTCGCTATAATGCCGATATCACGTGATTTACAAAACATAAGAGTTACTTTTACTCAACTCCAATCCTATTTGAATCACCAACGATGCTGTAAAAAATGCATCGTTTAGGTATTTTTTATTGCGATTTATGCACTTTTTCAAAAAAAAATGATATCTTTGCAACGATTATCGCTCTCTTGCGTAGAGATGGACAAAAATCAGAGATAATTTAGTATAAACTTAATCTAATAGTCTTATGAAATTTTTTACAAAAAAGTATTCAATCTTACTTTTTGCTAGCGGACTTATTCTGTTGGGATTAAGTTCATGTTGTAAAAGTGAATCAGTTCCTTTTAATGTGAAATTAAAAGCGTATCTTGAAAAGGATTTACCTGTTGTTAATGTAAGTGATAATAAGTTTGCCGCCTATTTTGATTTTACGGGAGCTATGACAGCATGCAGCAACCCCGCTACAGATTCAACATTCAACGGGTTATGTCAAAAAATCACAGGTAATGCAGAACAATTTGACATATACAAATTAGGAAATGCCGAAATAACAACTCTTTCTGGGGAAGTCAGACCTGCTGAAATATTTGCTCAATTGAAAGGTGCAAGTAGTAAGATGGAGTATTATGCTCCCATTGAAAAGACATTAAAGAAGATTACAGAAGAAGGAAGGAGTGCTGTTCTGGTTACAGATTTTGAAGAATACACAACAGATGGTCAAATATATCGCCAAGCTTATGCAACTCCATATTTTAAGAAATGGCTTGCTTGTGGTGGTGATATTACTTTTTTCGTCACAGACTATATAGAAGCTAGTTTACCTAAGCATCTATATTATGTAGTATTTGACTACAATGAACATAAATTGTTGGAATTAGTCAAGAATGGTCTTCAAAGTTTACCTACCAATTATCAAACTTTCATACTTACAGCCAATACTTATCCAACGGCAACGAATTATCTTGCAGCCTCGAAAGGAGGAACTTATCATGATGAAAATGGCGATGATATCGTTTCTTCGTCCATTGAAGACGGAAGCCCCGACGGATTCTTTAAAATAGAAGACCTTAGAGCAGAGAGCTATTGTTTTGGTAATTCATGGGAAGATATCGTACAGAACGCTTCATACCAAACAAAAGAGAACGGAGTTGAAATACCTTTTACTCACTTATTCAGAAATTTGTTTGTCGATTTTTCTGCCAGTAATTCTTACAAAATTAAGTCGTTAGATGTGCGTGTACAAAATGTTCAATCTGATTTTGATAAATTTTGGGGATATTATGAAGCTATAAACAATAAACCTAAAATAGTTAAAGAGGCTGGTGAGATTTATCTAGATTTTGATGGTGTTGAGCAAGGAGAGCAATACTACGATGAGGAAGGAAACATTCTTCCTGAGTATGATTATAATAAAGGCCCTGGTAACATTATTGAAGTGAAAGATTTATTGGAATTCGACAAGGACCTGTTCCTGAAGACTTATACTGACGATCCTTCAAAAGTTGAAATAGGCGTATATTTAAATAAAGGAACAAATGGGGTTATTCTACAACAGGAAGATCCTAATGATTTGTATAGAATTGATATTATTATTACAAACGCTGACATTTGTGATCAGAATATAATTGAAAAACTGTTTGGTTGGCCAGGCAATGACTGTCTTTCAGCTTCAATAAAAAGTACCTTGCAAGATATGAAACCTATAGGAAAACCTATCTATAGCTATTTCGTGAGAATCCTATAAATGAAAAAATTTAACAACTAAAATGTAATATTATGATTTTATTAGCAGCAGTTTCTACCGCATCAGCTTACGTTATGGGTATTTGTGTAAGCATTGTTCTAATTTTAATTGCAGCAATCATTGCGAAGTCTATTGCATTTCGCCCTGATCTTTCAGATGTAACCAAGCGTAAGATTTGGTTTTGGATTTTGGCAATTCTTTGTCCTGTGTTGACATTTGCCTTATCTTATATTATAGTTTATAATGGTATCAAAGCACATAACCAACAGGATGCATATATGACAGCTATGTGTATTTCAGCTGCAATTTCGTTTGTCTTGTATATTATTTTAGGCTTTATAGCAGCGAAAGCAAGCAAGACGGGAAAAATCAGCAATTGGTTCTAATTATCACGACAAATATGGACAAACTATTTGTAATAGCTGTTGGAGGAACGGGCATGCGATGTTTAGAATCGTTTGTCCATCTTTGTGCCATTGGCATGTTCGACAACGAGGAAATAGAAATACTAACTCTTGATACCGACCAAACAAATGGCAACAAAGGACGAGTTGAACAACTCATTGAATTGTACAATCGTATCAAGTCCAATGACTCTTCAAAACTTGATGGGGGGCAGCCTAACATTGACACGTTCTTCTCTGCCAAACTGAATTTGCATAGGTTTTACACGGACTATTCAGACCAAAGCCGAAAGACATACAAGCTTCTCTCTGCTATGCAAAATGCAACTGATGAACAAAAAAGAGACAATCAAGATTTATCAGACCTCTTCTTAGACGTTACCAGTGTTCAGTCTTTCGATCTAGACCATGGCTATCGGGCCCAAACACACCTTGGCAGTATGTTGATGTATCATGGAATACTAGAAGCTGCTGTTAACTATGTTAAAGACAAAGAAAAAGCTGCCACACAGGAGGTTGAACTTGTTGATTTTTTGAATTTGTTGGCTCAAGCAGGAAGCGAAGCGCGCGTATTCGTGTTTGGTTCTGTTTTCGGTGGTACAGGTGCATCCTCTATTCCTGTTATTCCAACAGCACTGAAAGAAGCTGTTTCAATAAGTAGCCAGAATACCTTAGATCTTTCTAAGGTTAAGTTTGGTTCTACACTTCTCACAGAATACTTTACATTCACGGCACCCGATGATAATCAAAAATCAAAAGAACGTGTTATTGCCGATGCCAATAATTTCGCTATGAACAGCCAGGCCGCATTACAGTTCTATCAAGATGACCCTACTGTAAAATCTGTGTATAAAAAGCTTTACCATATTGGCTGGCCATTACAGAGTGTAAACGTATCAGATGGCAGTACAACAACTATTACTGGAGGCGCAGAGCAAAAAAATGCTTGTCACGTCGTAGAACTCATGTGTGCATGTGCTGCATATGACTTCTTTTCTCTTGATAACAATGCTTTAGATGGTACCACAAAAGAAGCTGAATACTTGTATCGTGCTATACCTTTTTCTGGTAACACTTTCGATTTTACAGGTCAAGATTTTGTGGGAACTAAGGGAGAAGTTTTTATGAATAAACTTGGCGCCATGCTTTCACTTTCCCATATCATTCTAACAAAACATCAAGCCGCATATGGAATGGCAGGTATCAAAGGACTTCTGTCGCGTTTCAAGGAACAAAAAATAGACGCTTACGATTCTCTCACTGATCAACAGGCAAAAGAACTTGATGAATACTTTAAAAGGTTTGCCTATGACATTAATAGAGCAGGTCGTTTTGTACCTGGTTGGATTTACCAGATACGGAATTCTGTTGGTTCTGGTGGTTTTATGTTCCGTCCTGAAGCATTTCCTGATGGTGCTAGTTTGAAGAACGTTGACCCAGGCAATATATTCATAGATGAAAAACATAAGTGGGATAATTCTTTTTTTGGAAATCGTTACGATAATTTTATTAGTAAAACAGTTTCTGACTCCAGATGTCTCCCTAAGACAAAGCAAAAGGTTAATACAGTTAAGGAGAAGTTCCTTGCACATATTTATAATGGTATAACCATAGCTCAGAAGTTTAATATCTAATTCGTAAATATTATGGCAGATAGTAAAGCATTAGTAATAAATGTACAGCCCAAGTCGGTACCACAAGGAGCACCGAACCAATGGGTGGATATGACCTCTCAGATGCATGTATTTACGAGAGACATTATAACACCTGACATACAGAGCGATGCAGATGTAGCTGCAATGATATCTGGTATTCCAACTGTATTCGCTAGAGCAAATATGTTTGGCACTGCATTGGCTTATAGTAGTAGCATCAAGGACAGTACTGGTGCACTCAACCAATACTATTTAGGATTGGTGGACGAATGGCGTGGAGCAATTGCATGTATTGCTCTCGATTCAAATGTGATTGATGTCCATACTATCAATCTTGGGTATACCGACGGGAAAGATTATAAGGAAACCGTAAATATCTATGAGCCTAAAGGAGCATTTGGCAATATGCTTTTTGAACGAAGACAGGTTTGGTGCTCTCAAAAGGTTTCACAGAATGAGAAAGTCGTTCCTTTTATTAATGTCATCAAAATAAATGGGAAAGTAGTAGCTGGCACATCGCCAGATACTCTCTTGTTTACCTCTGCTAATTATCAATTAGCACAAGGAAAGCCTTATGTTGATGTTTCAACAGGAAAATTCACAGACCCACAAAAATCAAAGCTCACTGCAGAGCAATGGTTGTCACTTTATGCTTATGTAGATAACCTCATTAAGAAAATACCTGCTCTAGCAAATTATTATACACCTGTTGGACAATCGAAGTCATTAGTTGACTACAGTTGCATAACTCAGAATCTATCTACATGGTTATCTGAAATAAAAGATAATATACATAAAAAAGGATATGACTTAGAGAAAGCAAGTGCTCTTCCTGTTAATGTTTTTAAGGAACCATTTGACAAAATATTCAACTATACAGATGAATTGTTTGGATTAAATGGTATAATATCACAGACAAATGAATCAGGACAAGCTATTAGTTTCAATCCAGAGAAACTACTACTTGATAAAAGTGCAGAAATTGCACGAATTCCTCTCAGTGCTGATTATTCAAGGAATCCGGATAAATTGTCTGATTTATCCATATATGTGCTCAAGGCGTCAAAAATAGGAAAAGATGGGTACACATTCTTTGCCCTACCTCTTAGTGAATTGGGCATTAAAGTATTTGGGCAAAATATAGGTGTTCTTCTAGGGCAAGACAGAACAGGAACAAGCATCAAATCTCAATTGAAAGCCTCATACAATGAAGAAAACAATACGCTTGCGGTCAATTTGGCCATCATAACAGATGACAATAAGACGAAAGCACTCTCTGTAACATACAAAGTACGACCAGAAATGATACATAAAAAGGATTTATTGCTTTGGCCGAACTTTATCTCTAAACAATGGAATAGATATTTTTTCTATTCTGAGATCCCTCATAATATTCATTCAGAGGACTGTCCTTTCCGTGCTGTGCCTTTCGTAGGTGACGAGCATGATCCTTTCTTCAATGTCATTAAAGATGAAGATGACAATTTTATATATCTTGCTGATAACGGACATGTTGTTGAAAACCCCAAAACACAAGCAAAGTTGCACATTGTTGCTGACCATCGTGTTGCTGACAGCAAGTATCAGTATGAAATATACGAAAGTTCTCATCCTTTCAAAGGAATTAAGTTGACAACAACGACTAAGGAAAGTGGCTACCTACTTATAAGATATGCACGCGAGGGAGGAAAACGTATGCCATGGAATAGACTGGAGGAATCACGTGAACTTCGTGATGCCCATCTTGGAATAGACTTTGGTAGTACCAATACGTCAGTTGCTTATTATGACACTGTTAAGCGTGAAGACCCACAAGGTATTACCTTTACAGATCTTCGTGTTTCATTACTTTGTGATATGCACAAAAAAGAAGGTGCACCTACCATTGAGAATTGTCTATTCTTCTTCCAAGGGCAGAAACTCACATCTAATTCCATTAAAAGTATCTTATCTCTTCAGGATTTCAAGAGATTTCCACAAAATAGTCGTCAGGAATCACTTCGAAAAAAGGAAGTTTCCGGTGGATTCCCATGCTTTTGCAAAAATCTTCCAGTTACTTCTATTATGAATGACAAAATAAATGTTGAGTTCATAAACGGAACTGGCACAACTGCTACTCTTATTCATAATATGAAATGGAGCGATCAGGAAAGCGACAAAGCTCATAAAAATGCATTTCTTGCATCACTTTTGTTGCAGATATATGCACAACTATTTACCGATGATGTTGTGCCTGTTAAACTAAAGTGGAGTTATCCTTCAGCTATGGGTGATAGTCTCGTTCGTGAATATGACCAGATATGGAGCTCTCTCAACGCTATTTGTCCTGTAAAAGACAACAATGGCAACAAGAAAATCCTTTCTGTGACCGAATGGCGTGCGAAACAAGTTAAGGTGGCAGACAATCCTACATGGGGTGATACTGGCAACTCTTCTGACCCATGGAGTGAGGCAACAAATGGAGAATGGGGAACTACCCCGAACTCCAATCCTGTAGAATCCACAGATGGTGGGTGGGGAAATGGCTCTTCTAATAATGGTTGGGGAGCGAATTCTGATTCTTCTGATAATGGTTGGGGAACAACTTCTGGTTCTAGCGGTTGGAATGATTCACCTGCATCTGGCGGATGGGGAGACGAATCAATTCAAGTGAAGCCTGTTGACCTCAAGCCTGATGGTGGTCCTATAAAGTTTAACTTTATCGATGTTAATCAAGAGAGTTGCCTTACCGAGGCATGCGCTGTTGCCAACTATATGTCCAACAATAGAGACATTTTTGTTGATGCAAGACACCTTGTTTTATGTTTTGATGTAGGCGGTAGTACAACAGACATTTCGGCACTCTGCAAAATGAAAGACAAAAGAGGGCAATTACGTACAGCTATGATAAAACAGAACTCTATACGTTTTGCAGCTCAACGCGTATCCGAAGCAACAAAAGGAATACCTTCATTTAAACGAGTTCTCGATGCTATTTGCGAGAAATATCACATCCGAATTCTTGGACTGAATATGGGGCCTAACACCTATTCACAAGATACTGCCCCGTATTTCTATGAGCAAATTGTAGATAACCTAAACGCAAACCAACTCGTTGACTTTTACAAATGTATCAGTGCATACAGCCCCGAGCTGTTTAGCGTTAATCTCTACGTTACAGGACTCATTATGTATTATGCTGGTCAGCTTGCCAGCAAACTGATACAAGAAGTGCGTCGATCTGAAGACGGTCCTGGAAATGACTGGCGCCCACAGGTACAAATAGTATTTGCTGGTAAAGGTTCTCGCATATTTGAATGGTTCAGTTGTACTCTTTTCGAAAGAGCCAAGTCATACAGCAATGAGATGTTTATTCATGGATTTGGTGGAATGCAACAAGCAAAGTCTCTTTTATATGGACCCCCTGCAATCGGACTCTCTGCTCAAAGTTCACCAAACAACAAATATGAAGTGTCAAAAGGGCTTGCAATGTCTTCCCTTCAGGCTGCTGGAGGTGGACTTGTCGTTCCAGAGGAAGAAAAAGCAATCGAAATCCTTGGCGAAGAAGGATTTAGCTTAAAAACTATAGATGGAACCATTGTCGATTTGAAATACGACAACTCCATCACATGTGAATTCATGGAGCATATTGGAAACTATTTTATGGGGCCTGTTGACGGCACTGGAGAAATGACATGCAAAAAATTCATGGATTTTGCTAATGTATTCTTCACCTATGCAAAGAATCTCTATAAATTGGATCAGAAAATAAGCCAGGCTGACTTTATCAACGGTTTCCGAAATATGAACATCAATGGTTATATCCAAGCACTTCCTGAATACCGAAAGGCTGTTCAAGACAAAGGGCCAGATGACAAATTCGACTTCGTCGCACCAATCATTATTCTTGAAGGTATGAAGTTCTATGATGAGATATTGTTACCTAAACTCGGTTAAAAATTCAGGCTAAAGAAATGAATTTCTGCATTCTTATAGAACTATCTAAAAAGAAAATATCATTTCTCTGCAATAGGAGTGATGGGGGGAGCAAGTTCACACCATTCGTTGGTGATGGACATGCTCTACCCCTAGCAATTTATTGTCTTGGCAATGACATACAGATAGGTCAGTTTGCTATTGACGAAGCAATGAATCAAAGTCCCTATGCTTATACTGACGTTTTTCAGATAATGAAGACTGTTGGAACATACAAATACAAGGGAAATGAATATCATTATAATACACTTCTCAAAAATGCAATAGAGAAATACCTTGCCTTCTTTTTCGACAACACGTTAATAGGTCAACAGGGAAGATTAGAACAAAATATTGCTACCATGCCCCTTTGTTTTGTCTTTAACGCTGATGTCGATGAAAACGAAAGGTTGTTTGTAAAAGATTGCTTTGAAAAAGGTGGATATGGAAATCTTGCAACAATAGATTACGATCAAATTGTAGTGGAAGCTTCTTCTTTCACAACTAATCATGCTGTCTGTGTTACGAGTGATGGAAATGACCTCTTCATAAGTCTCTACGAAACAAAAACACACAAATATCTTGGTAGTTGTGTTATGAGGGACAAAGGAAAAGACCCTCGTGTTGACACCGCTGTTGATAAACTATGGGAATCTTTAGGGTACGAGAACTATTATCTTAAAAAAGAGAATGAATTACCGATATTAACACAAATTGCGGAGAATTTCCTCTCAAGTGGAGAATTAGAACTTCAAGAGAATGTATTATTCAGCGATGGATATACTCGTGAATGTTTCCTCTCTATGAGAGAATTAAATAATTTTAGGTATAATGATGATGGCAAGATAATAATAGACTTAAAAGATACATTAGGAAAATTAAACATTTCGCCACTTGATTGTACTGTTGTTCTCAAAGGAAAAGCCGCTAACAACGGGTATTTCAAACACATTTTTAATGGTGAATTCAATTCTTTGATAAACGTTAATGATTCGTTCCATAGCAAGGTGTTGTCACAATTGCTCAAAGATATAAAGGCAAAGAACTATACATTTAACAAAGTCTCTTCCGTCGCTCCTCCAGTAAATCCACCAACCTCTGTAACGACTGCTCTAAAACGTTATGTGAAAACTAAGATTGCGGATATAAAGGGCAAGCAAAGAAACGGTGATACTGTTGGTAGTCTTAATTTGGCAAAAGCTTTATTGAAAGAGCTTCATGATAAGGACCTAACGAATTGGGATACAGAAATAGATGCTATTATTACAGATTTGAAAGTAGATGACTTTGTAACAAAAGGACATTCGCAAAGAGAGCACATTAACGGCTCTCCTTCAAAACCTACTAAGAATCAAGATGTTTCTGAACCTCAAACACAAACTGTAGATTCTAAGAAATTCCAAAAAGAGGTAAGGATTACTTTGGCAAATGTCAAAGGGAAGATTAGGACTGGCGATATAAGTGGGGCTATTACATGTATTCATCTGCTTGAGAATAAATTGCATAAGGCAGGAATTGATGCTTTTGACAGAGAAATCGCTGAGATTCGTACACTTATACCTATTTCATCTTCACCAAAAGCCACTGCCAACAACACGAAAAGGACAAAAGAGGTAGTCAATAAAGCATCTAAAGCTGAGTCGCTTCTTTTGGCAGGCAAATTTGCTGAAGCAAAAAAAACGTTTGCAGCAGAGGGCAATTCAGAAATGGCACAGGTGTGTTCAGAATTTATTAAGTCGAAAAGAGCTATTGCATTATATAAGAGTGGTATTGATTCTGCAAAAAGAAATCATAATAAGACCACAATATCTTCAATTCTGCGTGAATTGGATAGGCTTCTTCGTTTATATAAAAAGTATGAAGTTGACACAACAGAGTTAGAAAAACTAATAAACACATACAATTCTATACAATAACTTAAATAGTAATATTATGGCAAGATTTCAAATTGAGAAAGGCGAACGCTTTTCATTGAACAAGAGTGAAGGTCTCGAAAAAGTCCAAATCGACCTTAACTGGAAATCAGGGGCAGACTTGGATGCTTCTGCATTTCTCGTAGGTGAGGATGGTATCATCATGGATGATGCCGATTTCGTATTCTACAATTCAAAAAACCGTGCGAACCCAGAAACTGGTGAAATAGAGCCATTTAACAAGGCTATCCATGGAAACAAAAAGAATTGGCAAAATAATACAGTTCCCATTTCCGCTGATGGCTCTGTATTGGGCTCTGCTGATGACCTTGGTGATGGTGATGAAGAAGAAGGAGAAGAGGCCGGTGAGACGATGCATGTCGACCTTTCTAAGGTCGGACCGAAGATTCAAGAAATCATATTCTGTGTTACAATCTATCATGGTGACAAAGACGGTGTAACTTTTGGTGCTGTTCGTGAGCCATCAATTACGATTTCCAATGAAGATACAGGTGAAGAACTATGTCGTTATAATCTGAAAGAAAGGTTCTCCACTGAAACCGCAGTTGAGGCAGCAAAATTAGTTTGCAATGAAGATGGAGAATGGGAATTCGAAGCCGTTGGTGAAGGTCACGATGGTGGAATGCAAACGTTAATTGATATTTACGCTTAAACATTGATAATCATGGGACGTTTTAATATTTCAAAAGGCGAACGCTTTAAAATAGCCAAATCAGAAGGGTTAAGCAAAATAAAAGTATGTCTGAATTGGAATTCAGACGCTGATCTTGATGCGTCAACTTTCATGTGTGGCGACGAGGGTGTTATTCTTGATGACGCAGGCTTCGTATTCTATAATTCCGAAAATAGAGAAAAACCTTTTGACCGTTCGATTTTCGGAAACAAACGAAGGTGGATGGCAGAAGTACGACCTATGTCTGCTGATGGTGCTGTGTTAGGATCAATTGATGATCGTGATGGAGGTAAAGGCGAGTTAATAGATGTGGATTTGGATAAGGTCGATCCTCAAATAACTGAAATAGTATTTGTTGCTACCATTCATGAAGGAGATAAAGAAGGAGTATCATTTGGTGATGTTAAGGAAGCGTATATTTCTGTAATAAATGCAGAAAATGATGAAGAACTTTGTAGATATGAACTGAATGAAGCCTTTACTTCCGAAACAGCCGTATCCGTTGCAAAGCTAGTCGTTAATGAAGATGGTGATTGGAACTTTGAACCTATAGGTATTGGTCACGCAGGTGGTCTTGAAACTTTGATTGATATTTATGCTAGTTAAAAAATAGTCGATATGCCGCAAGATAAAAGAAAATCAAAAAGACATTTTAGTCTTGAAAAACCAGTTGAACGGCGATTTGAGATAGAAAAAGACGATGCTGAAAATAGTGGCAGTGTAATTCCACCTACCACGAATGGTTCGTCAACTCAACAGCCGTCAGGTCAAGGTTACACACCTTCTCCTAATCCAAATCCCGATTCAGTGCCCACAGGAGGAACGAATGGCAAAACTAAATGGATTGCAGCCGCATTAGCAGCAGGATTAATCGGAGGTGGCGCCTATTTCCTTTGGCCATCGGGAGACAAAGGTGATTCTACTAGTATTGATGACAACAATCAACCCAAAGTCGCTCAAATAGATGTAAATGGTGATGGTGTGGTTGACATCAATGACGATCCCACCCAAGACACAAATGGAGACGGCGTTATTGACATGTATGATGCAGCAAAAGACACAAACGGAGATGGAGTAGTGGATGCAGCAGATGCAGCTGTTGCCGATTCTAATGGCGATGGTATCATTGATGAAAAAGACAAGTCTAGTGGCGACATACTCTTTGAAAAGCCATTCAATCCAGAAGTGGATCAAATTGCCAAAGTAGATGTGAATGGTGACGGAGTGATTGATGTCAAGGACAATCCCACCACAGACACAAATGGAGATGGTGTAATTAACTTTTATGATGCAGTGAAAGATACCAACGGAGATGGAGCAATCGATGCTGCTGATGCTGCTGTTGCTGACTCTAATGGCGATGGTATCATTGATGAAAAAGACAAGTCTAGTGGCGACATGCTCAAGGATAAGAACACCCCTAGAAAAAATATCGACATTGCTGAAGAAAAGTCTGAAGACAAAGTTTCTACAGAAATCGCCTCCTCTACTAACGGAAAGCCTGAAGGTTCCTCATCAACAACAAGTTCTAAGACAGATGTAAACAAATCTGCAAAAACAGATGAACCTTCTAATGTGACAACTATCCCGGTAAAACAACAATCTCCAACCGTTAATCCTCCTGTTCAAACAGACCAACCAGCAAATGTTTCTGGTACAATTCATGAATTGGCATTAAGGGCTATACGCGGTGAATTTGGCAATGCTCCTGATAGGCAAAGAATCTTGGGAGACTCCTACAAGAAAGTACAAAAAGAAATCAACAAAATTTATCGGAAACGTAATTACAGACGTAAATAACCAAATCAAAACGGAGCGGTGGTTCTATTCCACCGCTCCAATTAGCTATCAAATTTATGATTATATCAATAATTGTCGGACTGATTATCTGGCTTGTAGTGCCCCTCCTTTTTAAGGATCATTTCAAAAGAAAGAAAAACAAATATAAAGCATTGCAATTGACCTGTCAAATAATTGGTATAGCAGTCATTGCAATTGCTATCCTCAACCACTTTTTGTTACTTATCTGAAAACAAGAACAAATGAAAAAACATAATAAAAGATAGAAACTTTAAATGTAACCAAATGAAAAGGTCCTTATATATTTTTATCGTTATGATTGCCATGTTGCCCTTGCAATCATTTACCACAGAATTATCAAGTGGAAGCACTACTGTATACATTGTTGAAACAGGAAAAGTGTATCATTCCACTAAAAGTTGTAGAGGGTTGGCTAATACCACCCATAAAATCAAAGCGGTCTCTTTGAAAGAAGCACAAAAGACAAGAAGGCCTTGCAAAATCTGCTATTAGTATGGCTGGTTTAGAGCGATTCCTGTTGGCACAAGATGTTACTTCTGAAAATGGAGGAGTAAAACGCTTCAATATAATTCAGGCCAACAGTTATGCTGATGCTTTAGAAGAAATCAGAAATGGCAGAAAACGCGGCCATTGGATCTGGTATATTTTCCCCCAACTGAAAGGCTTAGGACATAGTTATAACTCAGATTATTACGGAATAGTAAATATTAAAGAAGCGATAGAATATCTAAACCACCCTATACTTGGTAAACGCCTTAGGGAGATTACAGAAGTTCTGCTTAGTTTGCCAGCAGGTAAGACTGCCAGGGAAATACTTGGAGGAATAGATGCCCGAAAAGTAAAATCGTCAATGACTTTATTTTATTTGGCTTCAAAAGAAACTCTATTTATAGATGTGATCAATCGCTACTATGATGGAAAAATGGATGAACTAACAATAAAAATGCTATCATTATGAATCAAAGCAATCAATACAAAGGCCTGTCTGAAGCACAGGTGCTCGAAAGTCGGGCGAAATATGGGAAGAATGTCCTTACTCCACCAGAGAAGGAATCATTGTTCAAATTATACCTTGGCAAATTTGAAGATCCATTGATTATCATATTGATGGTTATCGGCATTTTCGCCGTAGGGGTTTCATGCTATGAATACTGGGGACTCCATGAGGATTTCACTGTTTTCTTCGAGCCTATCGGCATATTTGTAGCCATACTCCTAGCCACAGGATTGGGATTCTATTTTGAATTGAAGGCACAAAAGGAGTTTACCATTCTTAATCAGGAAAACGACCACGAAAAAGTGGCGGTCATCCGTGATGGCAATGTGACTGAAATTCACAAATGTGATATTGTTGTCGGAGATATACTCGTTCTACAAACAGGCCAAGAGATTCCTGCTGATGCAAAACTATTGGAAGCCATTAGTCTTATTGTTGACGAATCGTCACTTACAGGAGAACCCGCCCATCCTAAATCAACAGAAGAACTAGAACAAAGCAAGGAGGCCACCTATCCTGTCAACAAAGTTTACCGTGGGACTCAAATTATGGAAGGGCATGGATTTGCAGAGGTTTTTGCCGTAGGTGACAAAACTGAAAACGGAAAAATCATGCAGTCACTACTTGGGGTAGATTTTGATGATGAGGAAGAAGATGAAGATGCTTTTGAGGAATTGAATGACACGCAGAAACGCGCTGTTAAGCTACAAGAAAGAAACAAGGTTACCAAAAAGGTCAAGACTCCACTTAACGAGCAACTGGATGGACTCAGCGACTGGATTACGAACATCAGTTATGTATTTGCAGGAGCCATCATTGTAGGAAAACTTCTTGTTTATTTCAACTGGGCCTTGCCTGTGTGGTTGCTTCTGATACCAACAGCCATTTTCTTTTGGCTGGTTATTAAGAAGTTCGGCGACTTCAACAAGTGGCAATGCCTAGCATCCATTGTTATTTTCTTTGCCATCTTCATAGGGATGGTTGTCTGGCTTCATCACACCCTTATGCCAGAAAAAGAGTTTTCACACCTCCTTGCTTATGCATTGGAAACAATTATGATAGCTGTGACTTTGGTGGTGGTGGCGGTACCAGAAGGTTTACCAATGGCGGTGTCGCTCTCTCTTGCCAACTCAATGCGAAAAATGCTAAAAACCAACAATCTTGTCCGCAAGATGCATGCTTGTGAGACAATGGGAGCCACAACTGTCATCTGCACAGACAAGACAGGCACACTCACTCAAAACCAGATGCAGGTGAAGGAGCATTTCTTGGAAATGACTCCATTGTTATATGAAGGTATAGCAGTAAATTCCACGGCTTCACTCGATTTAGCTTCTGACAAACCTCATCCTATCGGAAATCCAACAGAGGGAGCTTTGCTTCTATGGCTTTTGACTAACAAGCAGAACTATCAAGAATTGAGGAGTGATGCTATCCGCCTGGCAGAGATACCATTCTCTACAGACAAAAAGATAATGGCCACCTTGGTGAAGTCGGGAGTGGAAAAAGGCAAGAAAATTCTGTATGTAAAAGGTGCCCCTGAAATAGTTATGGATCTTTGCAAATCTATGACAAGCAATTACACCAAAGAGGCATTTGAAAAGAAGCTGCAAGAATATCAGCAAAAAGCCATGCGAACATTGGGCTTCGCCTATCAGATAGTGCAGGATGGGCATCCTGTTATCGAAGATGGCAACCTTGTGGCTGATAACTTGACCTTTGCTGGTATCGTAGGCATTGAAGATCCCGTCCGCGATGATGTAAAAGAGGCTGTTGAAAAATGCCTGAATGCCGGTATAGACGTGAAGATTGTCACTGGTGACAACTTGGCAACAGCGAAGGAGATTGGACGTCAGATTGGCATCTGGAAAGAATCATATACTGACAATAGTATTATCGACGGACGATCCTTCGCCCGTCTTTCCAAGGATGAGTTGTTGCAGCGAGTAGATGATTTGAAAATTATCGCACGAGCCCGTCCTATGGACAAGAAGCGTTTAGTCGAGGCTCTGCAAGCGAAGAACCACGTAGTGGCTGTGACTGGTGACGGAACCAATGATGCTCCTGCACTCAATGCAGCCCATGTGGGTTTGTCTATGGGAGCCGGCACGAACGTAGCGAAAGAGGCAAGCGATATTACCATCATTGACAATTCATTCGCCAGTATTGCTAGAGCCGTGAAATGGGGGCGCTCTCTCTTCCAAAACATCCAGCGGTTCCTCTTGTTCCAGCTAACGGTTAACGTAGCAGCATGCTTCTTAGTATTGTGCGGTGCTTTTATGGGAACGGAGTCTCCATTGACGGTTACCCAAATGTTGTGGGTCAACCTCATTATGGACACATTTGCAGCCTTTGCACTTTCTGCGTTGCCACCGACAGATAAAGTGATGGCCGACAAACCCAGAGACCGTAACGCCTTCATACTCGACAAGTCAATGTTGTCAAACATTTTAGGTGTGGGACTGTTCTTCTTCTTCCTGCTTCTAGGTCTGCTCTATATATTCCAGCACTCAGACGTACAGCAGCTTACAGACCTTTTGAATTTATCGCTGGGTGAAAAGGGACCTGTCACGCCATACGAACTGACATTATTGTTCACCATCTTTGTGATGACTCATTTCTGGTATATGTTCAATGCAAGGGCATACAAGACTGGAGGCAGCGGATTAAATCTGAAAGGTTGCGATGGATTCATCACAATCGCAATCATTGTCTTGGTTGGTCAAATACTCATCGTCCAACTTCCCTTCCTCAATAGTTTCTTCAACGTAGAACCCTTGAAGATAATTGATTGGGTCATTATTATTGCCTTGTCAGCTTTGGTAATGATAGTGCGCGAAATATATGCTTTGACAAAAAGAGTTTAATTCACCTATAAATACTTAATCATGAAAACATTAGAAGAACTAAAGAAAGATCTTTTGGCCGACGGAATCATTGATTCAGAAGAGGTAAAGACTTTGGAGAGTGTAATCTTTGAAGATGGCATCGTTGACAAGGAAGAAGCAGACTTTCTCTTCGAACTAAACAATGCTGTTTCTGGTAAAGAGAATGCTCCTGAATGGAAAGAGTTTTTTGTAAAAGCGATTACCTCATTCGTCCTCGATGATGAAAAGTCAAATGGAGAAGTTGATGATGACGAGGCTAAATATCTCTATGATCAAATCAAGGGAGATGGTCAGATAGATGATGTGGAAAAAGCACTCCTTCTAAACATCAAGTCAAAGTCGAATAATTTCCCTGCAATTTTAGAGGAACTCTTATAACAATATGAGCAATAACAATTACAAGAAAATTGGGAATGCTCCGTTATTCCATGTCGTTATTTCCACGGGCTTGGGTACAGGATTTGTACCTTTAGCCCCTGGAACGGCAGGGGCATTTCTAGCTCTTGTCGTTTGGTATTGTTTATATTTGTATTTGTCAGCATCATACCTCTTTTGGACAACTATTGCCCTTATCGTATTTACGACAATTATCGGAATATGGACATCCAATGTAATGGAGAAATATTGGGGAAAAGATCCTCGTGCTGTAAACATTGATGAGTTTGTTGGGACTTGGATCCCCCTGTTGGTTGCTCCATGTGGTCAATATACCTGGATTCTGGCTTTAACTGCATTTGCTTCATTCAGATTGATAGACATTTTTAAACCTCTTGGGTGCAGATGGATAGACGAGAATATCCCAGGAGGTTTAGGAGTGATGTTAGACGATGTCTTGGCAGGTGCGTATGCGCTAATTATTACTTTCTTGTTGAAACAAGGAATATACATGCTCACATGATTCTTTAAAATGAACAAAAAAGTGATTGTTGTTTCAGCATTTACCCTAGTCTTTTTAGGGTTGATTGTATTGCTCCATGTTAATGGGGCAAATGCGACTTCTAGTAATTATGGAGACGGGCAGCCTACAAATGAAACAACAACAGTCAACTTATGTGAGACAATAGATGATTCTGACACAACTCCTATTGTTGAAGATTTCCATTTTCCAGATTCCATTGTTGAACTATGTAAACCGGCTCCCTTATATGACAGAGCTGAGCAAATAATAAGAAAAAACACTTACGTCGTTTCTTATAACAAAGACACAAAAATCGCCAACTGGGTAGCGTGGCATCTGACAAACGAGCATACAGATGGCCCCTATAAAAGAAATAACATCTTCTTTGAAGATAATGTTGTTCCTTATCCACGTGCCACTTCTCAAGACTATCGGGGAAGCGGATGGTCTCGTGGGCACATGTGCCCTGCAGGTGACAATAAATGGAATGAAACTGCGATGGTCGAATCGTTTAGTCTCATCAATGTTTGTCCACAAAATGCCAATCTCAACAGCGGTCTTTGGAATAGTATAGAAATAGACTGTAGAAATTGGGCGAGGCGATTTAATGACATTTATATAGTGTGTGGGCCTCTATTTCTAAATAAAGACCATGAAAAGATAGGAGAGAATCAAGTCTTTGTTCCAGAAGCATTTTTCAAAGTCGTTCTTTGTTTAAACGGCAAGCCTAAAGGATTGGGGGTTATTGTGAGAAATACAGATGGAAACAAAAAAAGAGACTTGTATTACAACTCTATAGACCAAGTGGAGAGAATCACAGGATACGATTTCTTCCCCAACCTCCCTGATGATGTAGAAAACGAAGTTGAGGCTTATGCTAATGTTGACGAATGGTCTCATTGACAAGCCAATGAAATATTTCAAGAAATAACAAACCAACATAGATACTTATGGATAAAGATATTAATCGGTTAAAAGTAGTATTGGTCGAAAACAAAAAAACGAACAAATGGCTAGCAGAAAAGCTCGGAAAAGACCCTGCTACCATTTCGAAGTGGTGCACGAACACCGCTCAGCCTAGTGTGGAAACACTTATGCAAATTGCCAAGTGTCTTAATGTAGAAGTTAATGACTTGTTGATTCCTGTTGACAAAGTCGTTTTTAACGAAAACAAATAATTTCCGACAGTTATGAAAAAGAACCCACGTAATATTTTAAAGGGATTGTTGCTATCTGCTATCGCAACAATGTTTAATTCTAATGCTAACGCAGAAGAGGCGCTGTCTGTGACAAGCAACTTAAAAGAGGAAGATGCCAATGAATTGAGATCTTCGTTCAGGCGTATTTATAAAAATGTTTTGAAGATAAGCCCATCTGGCAAGACGATAGGTGTAAATACTCATCGTTCGCACTCATCACATTCATCTCACCGCTCAGGGTCATATGCCAGAAGTCACTCTTCTCACACTTCCCATACGTCTCACAGTTCAAGCAGCACAAGTTATGGAACGACCACCCGTTCAAGGTCAACTTACACACCGACCGTTGGTTCAAGCTCTTCATCTTCTGGAACAAGAAGTAGCTCAAACAATAGTGGAACGAAACCATCCAGTACCAGTTCTTCAAGCAAGAAAAGAAACAAGGGAACAGCTTCTGGTCTATATTCGCCCACTACACTTGACTTCAGAACAGTGAGTCTTGGTGATCGCACGTTGACAAGGAATCTATACGGAAATGATGTAAAAATGCTTATCGTTCTTTTGGTTGAGAAACTATATATTCGGGAATGTTGGGTAACAAATAAGGACAGCTATCCCGTCTATGACAGCCAAGTGGAAGATGCCGTCAAACATTTTCAAAAAGATGCCGGTTTATCCCAAACAGGTATAGTGGATGAATCAACATTAGAGTTATTGGAGGCTTGGGGGAAAGGGGAAACAAGCGTAGTTTTAGGTGTTAGAGACCTGTATTATTTGACTTCTTTCCCTCTTTCAGGACCAGATGTTGACGAGCTAATAAAACTTCTTTGGGAAAAAGGATTTGCTCCAGATCCCTTGAAGTTGGAAAAACGAGATGGGCATTATGTGTTTACACAAGACATTGAGATGATAGTGAAACGTTATCAAGTTGCAAATGGTCTTACGGAAACAGGAGTTGTGGATGAAACCTTTGTAAAATCCATCAAGGGAGCAAGCTGATGTTAATTCGAATTGATAAACGCATTTATTCGGATAATTGTATCGCTAAGGCGGTCTATTCTTTGTCTGATATTTATGTCGCTCAACGTACATTTATATCAGACGAAGAAGAGACTATCGACATTATTTCAAAACGGCCAACACCTGACGAAAGAGTAAAGGCTGACTTACTTTGTCGGCTAAATGATTATAAGCTTCGTTCAATCATCGAGGAAGAAACCCATGAAATCAGAACGATTCTATATGCGAAGGCCTTTACTGAATGCAATGATATAGAAGCAACAGATTTGGATGAATAAGCAATGTATAAGTTGTTGCCATTTTGCTTCACTCGTATTGCCGGCCGAGAAGTTCTTGTCAACGAAGTCGGAGATATGCAGATTGTTCCATTGGGAACAGTCGAGAGAATTGTGGAAAGACAATTAAACGAAAAAAGCGATTTATATAAAACACTCCATGCCAATTTCTTCCTCACAGACTCTGTGGTTCATCCCCTGTTTGACATTTATGTAGAGAGATTGGCTGAAAAGAAAAGTTTTCTTGATAGTCATACAGCCCTGCACATTTTTGTTCTGACACTGCGTTGTAATCAAAACTGTGTCTATTGCCAGGCATCCAGTCAACAAGAATCAAATTGCCATGTCACCATGTCAAGGCATACAATGGAAAAATCTGTTGAACTGATGTTCAAATCTCATTCTCCTCATCTAACGATGGAATTTCAAGGCGGTGAACCAAGTCTGGAATATGAATTGCTGAAATATGGAATAGAATTGGCTGAAAAACGGAACATTGAAGAACATCGTCAAATCACTTACGTATTGTGCACAAACAGTATCAATCTTACAGATAAGGTGCTTGAACTATGTAAACAATACCAAGTGTTGATTTCTACGTCACTTGATGGTCCGGCTTTTTTGCATAACAGGAACAGAGGAAAGGCTGATAGTTATAACAAGGTCGTAGCAGGAATAGCCAAAGCGAGGGATGTTCTTGGTTTTGACAGAGTTTCTGCTTTAATGACCACATCTATTGAGGCTTTGGATTATCCTGTTGAAATCGTTGACGAGTATGTAAAATTACAATTCTCCAACATTTTCATTCGAGCTCTTAATCCCTATGGACTTGCCACTCATAATGAGGATTGGGATGACTATACGAATAGGTTTATTGATTTTTACAAACAAGCATTGAACCATATCATCGACTTAAACAAGAAAGACGTTTTCTTCAGGGAAGAATATGCTACGATTATCTTGAAGAAGATGATTACTTCTTTCAATTCCGGTTTCGTCGATCTTCAGTCACCTGCAGGAATTGTGAATTCTGTAATTGTTTACAATTATGATGGCTATGTTTATGCATCAGATGAATCACGTATGCTTGCAGAAATGGGTGATTATACATTCAGGATGGGAAGTGTAGATGATGATTACGGACAATTGGTGTATGGTAAGAAAGTCAAGAATTGGGCAAAAGTATGGGCCAATGAGACTCTTGCAGGTTGTTCCGACTGTGCGTTGAAAACATATTGTGGTGCCGACCCTGTACGCAACCATTCCACACAAGGTGACATCTATGGCTATAGACCTGGTTCCTTACTATGTAAGAAGAATAAAGCCATCATTGAATTTATTATTGAGTTGATTATTACTCGTGGAGAAGAAGTTCTCCCGATTTTCAAAAGTTGGTTTTTATAATGAAACAGCGACCTATAGACATTCATTCCAACGATAATACCTTATTCATTACATCCCGATGTAATAATAGGTGCTTGATGTGTTGTCAACCTCCGAATAATGACGACGATATGGATGAATTGTTCGAAGAAAACCTTCGAAGAATCCATTCTGCTCCACAGTCACTTGAACTCATTGGTATTACAGGTGGAGAACCAACTTTGCTTGGAGATAGGCTCATCATATTAATCCAAGAGATAAGAAAATGTCTGCCCAACACGGAAATACAACTTCTAAGCAATGGACGACAATTTGCCAACTATGAATACGTGAAGAAAATCACAGAAGCAGGGGGTGACATGCTATATGTTGGTGTGGAACTTCATTCTGATTATTATAAAGACCATGACATGATAGCAGGAGCCAGAGGAGCATACAGAGAAACCATGTTGGGGCTTTATAATTTGGCATTATGTGGGGTTAGTATTGAACTAAGAATTATTGTATGTGCATTGAATTACAAGCGATTGTATAATATCTCCCAATTCATTCATCGCAATTTGCCTTTCGTTGGTTGGATAGCTTTTATGGGGATGGAACAAACTGGCTATGCGGTTAAAAACGCGAAGAAAGTATGGATAGAACCTATAGACTTTCAAAAAGAACTGTTTGATGCCGTGAAATGCCTTGCAGATTGGAACTATCGAGTAAGCATATTCAATGTTCCCCTGTGCCTTCTTCCTACATATCTACACGATTACGCAAGGAAGAGCATCTCGGATTGGAAGAACCGCTTTGCTCTAACATGTAACAATTGTGTTTTAAAAATGGATTGCTGTGGATTTTTCTCTACATCAAAAAACTATTACCACGGCATTAGGCCTTTCTATCAAATTACTGTTGACTAAAATTGCCAAAATGAGAAAAAGAATTTACAACCTTATAGAACCTCGAAAAGAAAGCCACTCTTCAAAGATTTATGATGGGCTGATGCTGATAGCCATCATAACAGGAATACTTCCTCTTATGTTCAGACAACAATATCGTGTTTTCTGGCTCTTTGATCTGTTTTCAGGTTGTTGTTTTATCGTTGATTATGTTTTGAGGTGGATAACAGCTGATTACAGAACTGACAAGAAGAGCAAACTTGCTTTTATATTGTATCCTATAACGCCGATGGCGATAATAGATTTATTGTCAATCCTACCCATAATCAATCTTTTGAGTCCGACGTTTAAAGTCTTCCGTGTAACTCGTCTTTTGAAAATTCTACGCGTCTTTAAAGCAATAAGATACTTTGAACCACTGGAAACCATATTAGCGGTGATACGCAAGCAAAGGGTTATTCTCCTAACGGTCCTTTCATTGGCGTTCTTTTATATATTCATAACAGCATTGATCATGTTCAATGCGGAAGAAGATATTAACCCAGAAACAGGTCAATATTTATTTGACAATTTTTTCGATGCATTTTATTGGGCTGCTTGTACACTCACAACTGTTGGCTATGGCGACATTTACCCCATATCAAACGTTGGAAGAGCCATCAGCATCATATCATCTATGGTGGGCATTGCCATCATTGCATTGCCATCAGGCATTATTACGGCTGGATATATGGATGAATTGAAAATAAGAAGAGAGGAGAAAGAGAAAAAATTCAAGTCTACAAGATAACTATCTTACCAACAAGAACCAGTCAATCATAAAAGATTCATCAACAAAAAAGATATGAGGAGGAAAATAATTCTATCGGGTCTGGTCTTATACGGCCTTGGTTGCTTGACAGGTGTTATTGCATCCTATGGCTTTTACAAATACCACACTATACCTATCGACAATGGAGATTCACATAACTATTCGATGTCTGACTACCAAGGCATCGATGTCTCCAATCACCAAGGTATGATAGATTGGGAGAAAGTGGCGTCAGACAAAAAGATACAATTTGTATATATCAAGGCCACAGAAGGGGCTACGCATATAGACAAGTCCTATATGCATAATATTAACGAAGCTCGTAAGAACGGTTTCAAAGTCGGCTCATACCATTATCTAAGGAACACCAGTGTCATCGTTGACCAATTCCATAATTTTATTAGCGTCGCCAAGAAAGAATCACAGGACCTTATACCTATGGTAGATATCGAGGAGTCTGTCGACAAGGATAGCATAAGGCTGTTTTGCAAACTTGTCGAGGACTATTATGGGAAAAGGCCTGCCATATATGGAACAAACAGGTCATACAATTCTTTCTGTGCCCCTGACTTCAATAATTATATTCTAATGATTGGAAGATATGGCAACAACAGACCTGTCATTAAGGGCTCTGGCCACTATGATATCTGGCAATTCAGTGAAAAAGGAAGAATCCCTGGCATTCCTAAGGCCGTTGACCTTGACAGAATACATCCAGATTTTGTCGTTCAAGATTTGTATCTTTAGTATGTCTCTTGAACTAAATATCGGAAAATTTGCACATAAAACATCAAATGGAACAAAAAAGAAAAAAAGAAAACAAAACGTCACAATACCAAGCAGCATGTGTAGACATGCTTGTAGCTCTTGCTGTTGGTATTTGTGTATATAATAGCAATTCTATACAACTTGAACAAGATAAGATGTTATTTCTGTGTGTATGTGGCTTTTTGGCGTTAATAGCATGGGCATATCCTTATTTTGAAAGTTCTATTAAAATTGATAATGATGGGTGTTGGGAACAAGGATGCATACATCCAATTATTGGAGTATTTGGTATCCTTTTTTTCCCATTATTCATACACTATTGGTTATATAAGGGCATAAAATACTGCATTAATCTTTTTAAATAGAGTTTTTCGAAATAGTGAATTAGAACCTTTCAGTTCCAAACAAGTCGAGAAATTTCATCTATACATAATGAGATTTGCTGATTATCAACATGCCAGGATTGCACTACAATTGTAAATCATCCGTAATCCTTGTGCTGTGTGTTCTCTTGGATTACTCCAATAATCTCTGAAATCTTTCAAAGATTTGGAGTAACCTTGAAAGATTCTTGGAAAAAGACCAAGTTTTTCAGAAGTCCTTCAAGTCTTTTAGAGAATCCTTTGTTTTTGGGGGTTGTGGAAAATGTTTCAGAAGGGGCTATGCGTGGCGGTCGTATTAAAATCATGAATGAGCCTCCCAATAAGTATCTATGATAAGAAGGATTTTGTCCTTTCCCTTCAGTTTCCGCTCAATAGTCTTGGTCTCAGTGTTCCAGAAAAAGTCGGAGAAAACTTCTTTGGCAAAATCAGCACATTGTTCCCGACTTTTGTCCAACAGCATAAAAGCACTGACTATTTCATAGATTTTTTGCTGGGTATAGGGTGAACCTATCCTACTGATGGGTTCTTTAGGACCAGAAGTAAATCCATTGCGAAGAAACTTTTCTATACAAGTCTTGATAGCCTCCTGTTGTGCCGGTGTAAACTGGCCAATCTGGTCGTAGAACCAAGGCAGCACCTTATCCTCAAAATCTCGTCGACTTTGAGACGGCATATCATACTTGCCGATTTCTTCCTGGTCTTCCTCGTATGGAACATCATCATCTTCATCGGCAGATGAGATGGCAGCAGGTGTGTCTACAACTGACGTGTCTTTCTCTATAATCTCTTTGGACTCATCGGTTTGGATTTCTGACTGCACCTCAGATTCTTCAATCACAGAGGGTTCTTTTGGCTCATCCTGCACAATCTCCATCTCACCATGATGATTGGTTCTCCTAAAATCAAGGAAACCTATACCTGCAATAATCACCGCACCGAAAGAAGCAACAAATTTCAACCAAAACCATTCCGATGAATGAGCTTCATCATTATGCGGATTCATATCCAGCAGGTACCAAATACAGATGAAAGCAGCACCAAAGCATATCCATTTCCTCCAAGGCGACTTGAAGAAATACATCGTCACAATGAATACGATGAAGGCACAAACCTCAAACGCGAGAAGAAGTGGATATGATAGGGCGTACATGATCTTTCTATTCTTTGAGAATGCAAAAGTACAAAAAAGTAACGATGCTAAGAAAAACAAAGATGTATTTCACAAAAAAAGGAAAAACAATACCGTGTTTTCTTCACTTTATAGGACGAAAGTTATCCCATTTATCAAAGATGACAAATACTGATAGTGCTAACCAAAGGTGACATTGTACATACTACTGTTAACAAAATGTTGCTCTAACATAAGACAAATTATACTATTGCAGGGAATTGGTTTTAAACAAATTTGTAAAAATAACTACTTTTCCCAAACATTAGAATTTGTTATGGCAGGAATAGTCGTAGATTCTGTAATATGCACAAATGAACGCCTTAGGAAATCAACAAGGTTTACGGCCATATTTTTTCTCCAACCATCACTGGCATTCTTCAATGGATTAACTTCACTCTCGGCAGGATAAGAATCAATAGTAAAATGCCAATAATTCATATTGGTTGGATCATGATTAACCCTAACTCCACCTTTCAATTCTGCTATTCTATTTTTTTCATTACTAGGGTCAGATGTTAATTCTTCCCATTCTTTCAAATATGCCACATCTATATTCTTATTATCTGCAATTTGAGAAGCCGCCGACTTAATTTTGTCGTAATCTTTTTTCTTCTGAAATACGTGTTCATATTCAATAGTATATCTTTCCACCTCATTTATCATCCAACCTATAACTGTCACTTTTGGCATGAAAATATAGTTATCAGTAGTCAGCATGTCATCAGCAATATCGGTGTTTCCTACCCAAGGTTTATTACCTTCATTAATTTGATGATAATGAAAATGTTCGTATAAAAAGAGTGCTCCTAACAGACAACAAGAAAGATTTGGTACACTTTTGACAGGCAATGCTTCAGGAAACAAAGCTACCATGTCATCGCCCAATGAATCATCAAGAAAACTTTCTTTTGGACCCTCCAGCCAACGACCAATCAAAGCATTAGGACAACAAGAAATGACATCTTTCAACAAAATGCCCTTTTTCCAACTCTTACGAGGTAATATATCATGTGGATATTGCGGATTCGCCATTATGCCAACTGAGCTGCTTTCAATTCTGCATTATGTATATATCTCGATAATAAGCTCAAATCGGCAGTGTCAGAGATTAAAAGCTTTCGCAAATGAAACAGATTGAACATTACAAACTGGTCGTCTGCGGTACTAGATGGTTTGGAAACTGACAATAGCATGTCACCAGGAAGTCTGTAAGCGACATTCAGCACATTGTTATGTACGTCACAATTGACCGAAACCTTCTCTGCAAATATGTTGCCAATACCATCACGAATTAAATAAAAGATATCTTCCATTGTAGCTGCTTGGGGTTCACGCACTTTTAATTCTTCAAAGACCTCATCCAACATCTCAGTAACACATAAAGTAGAACCTAAATAGAACTCAACATCTGTAGAATTGTTGATGGTCATCTCCATTATAGGTCTTGACTCCTCCATCGAGGAAACCAATTCTATATGAGATTGGGAAGAATACTGCAAGTCTGAAAAAGCATAAATCGTAAGGTCAGAGAACGAAAATAATGAAATGACAATTCCTGAACGTAATGCTGTATTACGTCCTAACTTTTTCAGAACATCATCAACTGTCATAAATCTCTTACTCATGACTCACTCATTTTTTCAATAATTTCCTTTGTAACACACCAATGAAAAGATTCATCAAGAATTTGATTGTAAAATCTAGCTGTATCTATCAGCTTTTCAACATTTACATCTATTGAAGATTCCACGCGAGTTGTAAGAGCTAGACTTCCCTTCAAGCTATTTGGCTCGGTTTTGCAGAACCCACATTCTGCATAAAACAAAGTTCCAGTTTCTTCACTCCCGTCAAAAGAAAGGGCTTTTTCCCAACGTACCATATTCTCGAACGAATTATTCTCAGCACCCATCTTGTTCAATAGTTCTTCACTAAATACTCCTTTCATTATATTCAAAATTGGATAATCTTCAGATGACTGCTGGAATTTAAGCTCGTTATATTTACTAATTGATAACTTTTGGAGACTTCTAACAGAAAGGATTTCTAAAAATTTAGATATAGCTCCAAGAAAACTTTCAGCCTGCTCAAACTTTTTATAATAAGGCTGACGAAGCATAACCTCAACACTCGCAAGAGAGAAATTCAAACGAATGTAATTATCTTGAGATTGTAACTCTATTCCTTCTGGCAATTTTGTAACATCAATACTTGCTCCTTTAAATTGATCAAAGAATTGTTTAATCTGTTCTTTGTCCACAGAAGAAAAGTCAACAGGAACAAAGTATACAGCCAAACGTACATCTTTAAGGAAAGTCTTAGGGTAGACTCTCCTTTCAATAGGGTTGAAAGGGTACTTCATAACGCTGTTTTAAGTTAAGATTTGCACAGATGGCTCTTTATTCTATTGCAAAAGTAAATAAAATCTCTATATTTAGAACCACTAAAGCAACATTTTTGAATATAATTAGCACTTTTCATGTGTTTTTTTGAAGGATTAACGGTATTTTTGCAGTAAAAAGAATTGGAAGTTAATATGATAAAGCATAATAAAGAAGTGTGGGAATGTCTTAATGACTACCTAAAAGTGAGCAAGCCCGGCTATGCAGTACTTATCAAAGGTGCGTGGGGATGTGGAAAGACCTATTTCATTAAAAGGTGGTTAGATTCGTTGTCAGACAATAATGCCGATAATGATAACGATGTCATAATAAAGCCCATTTACGTATCTCTTTATGGAATATCTTCAACGAACCAGATTGATGAAGAAATTAAGAGAATAATAAGCCCCATCCTACACAGCAAAGCTATGAAAAAAGTTGGAAAAATGTTAAAGGTCGCCATTTCGGCAGCAATTAGATATAATATTGATTTAAATGACAATGACGATGACGATGGCGATATGAAGATGAAATGCACAATTGATCCTAAAGCGTTGCTTGGCAGTAAAGATCCTCATTTGAAGGGTAACAGGCTTATAGTCTTTGATGATTTGGAAAGGAGCAATATGAATATTCAAGAGGTACTAGGTTACATAAATTATTATGTGGAACATATTGGCTGTAATGTGGTAATTGCAGGGGATGACACTAAACTTAAAGTTTTGAATGAATACAAAAGTATAAAAGAGAAAACAATTGGAAGAGAGTTCCTGATTGACCCTGATGTTGATTCAGCTGTGGAGAATTTTACCAATGATGAGCATGCATTGGGCAAGGATTATCTTATAGAACATAAAAACGTGATTATTGACTGCTTCAATGCTTCAGGAACTAATAACTTAAGACTGCTTAAACAGAGTTTGAACGATTTTAGCCTGATGATAAATAGGATTCCAAAGCCTTTGAAGGAAAGAACTGGATATGTACGAATAAAGTCTCGATTGCTAGCAAATTTCGTGGCTGTTTACGCAGAAGAAAAAGGCCAAGAAATAGGGATGGATAACTATAGTGAACAACTTGGTGAAGATATAGCGAACCAGATTGCAATAGATTTTATTGGACATGAAGACCCATCTTCGAGGGAGATGATAAAGAAGCATAACAAATATAAGATAGCGGGTCTCACTGAAAAATATAATGCATTGGCACCTGACTACGTTGACTGTGTTCTGGCCTATTTGCGTACGGGGAAAATAAAATTGGCCTTTCTGACAAATGAGTTACAGAAAGACGAAAATAAGCCTTGGGATATACTAGAAAACTATATGAGTCTTGAAAACGACGTGTTGACTAAAAATGTAGATTTAAATGTAGGATATCTTGAAAACGGCGATTTCAAGTCTGTAGACCAGATGCTAAGATCTGCAACAGTTATGCTACGTCTTATTCATTGGGGGCTATGTCCAAAATATAATACAGACAAGGTGATTTGCTGGTGTACTAAGATAATGAAAGAAAAGTTTTATGGGAAATGTAAGACCCAAAATGAACTACATAATGTGAGGAACCATGTCTTGACTTGTATGAATTATAATACTATGGGCAACAGTCTAAAAGAGTATGAAGGTTTTATGACGGCCATAGACGATATTTTTAAAGAAAAAAAAGATAATTTGAAAAATGACTTGACTGTAATTCTTGAATCGCTTTGCGACGATAGTTTAGATGATTTGTATAGAATATATGGAGGTCCGACACCAGACCATTCTACAAATTACTCTAATTCGGCTATATTTGCCAAAGTTGAGCCAAAGAAATTTGTCATGAGTTTTGTCGCTTTAAAAAATGAGTCAAAGAGTAAGGTTGTGTCCTTCATCGTTTCTCACTATAGTGAGGCTTTAAACATTCAAAATCTTGAAGATATGGTGCATCATTATATTGATGACTTGAAAACACTCCCTAGCATTATAACACTCTTGGAACATGAAGCTGAAAATTGTCAGTTAGTGGACAAATTGAATATTTCCAGATTGAAAAACAACCTAGAGAAAAGCGTTGAAAAGATAAATATGGCTAATACAGATAGACAAAAAAGAATGGATGAATCATAATAAGTTCTCAATGTTCTCAATTATCAAAGACATAATAAGCTTTTTGAAAGTGTGTTCATCAACATCATCATAACGATTCTTATCGTTGCTTATCCCCACATATCATTTGTAATTATAAAATTGCGACATATTTGCGACACGTCCTTGCAACTAATTGAGTATAAGACTCTGTTATCTTCGAGGAGGTGAAATAAGACCAATAAGTCAAGACACAACAAAAGACAATCAAAAGGCGTGTAACCAAGTGAGTTACACGCCTTTTTCATTTATCAATCACCTTCTGG
>Ga0310695_10003214_pt1 | contig 32546 bp, 27 predicted proteins | sample RumenRJG_04DNA_FD_203882 | JGI IMG/M metagenome (GOLD analysis project Ga0310695, IMG submission 203882) | Bovine rumen microbial communities from Lethbridge, Alberta, Canada - RJG_04 (v2) (version 2) | ecosystem: Host-associated > Mammals > Digestive system > Stomach > Rumen | place: Canada...
ACACCTAAAGTCTTCAGGTGTCGCACTTACAGCGCTCCTTTAATCACGCATCTATAGAATAACAGCCCTTACGGACTGCCCTATTAGGTGTCGGGCTTTCAGCCCTCGCAGTCTTGAATTCGTCGAATTCACGTTAATTTACTTACGTAATTCTGCCATGTCAACACGAGCACCATGACTGATTCTAACCTCATAGATTTGCATAATCCTCACGAAACTGGTCTATCAGTTCATCAAAGTATTCATCTACTGACATTGTACTTGCCATTATTCTCTCACGAGTGGACCAGCCTTTCGCAAGTGAATGGTGTCTTTTGTCGACTGATGTCTTTGTTGCTACTGTTGATATCATACCTTCTTATATGTTTTGGGGCAAAACATACAAATTCTTATTGTATTATCCAAATAATTGGGTTGGTTTCGAACACAGATAACACAGATTTAAGGAATGTTTCGCTTGCGCCATGAATTGACATCTGTGAGATCCCAGATATCTGTGGTTTATTTTTTTTCTGACCACAGGAAACACGAAAGAAACGAAAGATCTGTTCATTCCGTGGCTTCCGTGTTCAAATTGACATCTGTGAGATACGTTTTATATGTGGTCAACTCTAAGCCCTAACCTCTAACCACAAAACTCTTGTCTCTAAAAATCAATTCTGATGGAAGAAGTCGGAGATGATTTTCCCGATGGTCTTTTTGTTGTTGATGAAGGCTTCGAGAACCTTGACCGACCCTCTCTTATCTCCCTTAAAGGGTGAGGATTGTTCATCATTACAATTATTTAATGGGATTATGTTGTAATCAGCGATAGAAGCAGGCATGAGGCAGGAGTTGCCTTCGGGAACGGTTACTTCGTAGCCTGTACTTCTTACTCGTAACTTGCAGTCGCCATTGAGTACCATGAGGATGATGAAGGAGTCGTACTTGATCATGTTGCGATGGAACGGTTCCGTGGTCTCGATTACCTTGATGGAGAAGAATGGGGTGTTGAGAATCTCATTTACCGACCCTCTCTTATCTCCCTTAAAGGGAGAGGAGTCATTCCCCGTGCGATATTCAGGGTAAACCTTATAGTCGATGGCTTGTGAGGCGAGTTCGGTATGGAGTTCGCGTGGTTTGCCATCAAGTCCTGGACGATTGTAGTCGAAGATGCGGTAGGTAACGTCTGATGACTGCTGTACCTCTGCGAGCTTGATGCCTCCACAGATGGCATGTACTCGTCCGGCTGGGAGATAGAAGACATCGCCTTTGTGAACTTCATGCTTTGCAAGGACATCACAGATGGTACCGTTGGCTACTCGTTCCTTGTATTCTTCCGGTGTTATCTGTTGCTTGAAACCTGCATAGAGGTATGAGCCTGGCTTTGCATCGAGGATGTACCACATCTCGGACTTACCAAGTTTGTTATGCTCTCGCTTAGCCATCTCGTCATTAGGGTGCACCTGAATGGAGAGGTCCTTGTGAGCTTCAATGATCTTGGTGAGGAGAGGAAGCTGATTGTTGTATTTCTTTGCTACCTGCTTTCCAAGAATTTCCTCTGGTCTCCTGCTTATTACCTCGGTAAGGTTATAGCGTGCCCATGTACCATTCTCTACCTCAGACTCGGAGTTTGGAACACCTGATACGGTCCAGTCTTCTGTTCCCCATACGAGTGTCTTCCTATTTTGTTTGAAGAGCATCGGATAGAGTTTGTTGCGTGAGGACTCGATGACGCATCCAATGGTCATGATGCGACAATCGGTCTTAGCTCTCATCTCGTGGCTGGTGCATTTCTCCACATAGACGAAAGAGTCCTTGGTGCAGATGGTACGCTTGCCATCGAGTATAACCTCCATATCTCCTTCAAGCACATAGAATGCTTCCTGCATATCTGGATGGATATGGGCGGTGGCTATCTCGCCTTCCTTTAAGGTGGTGACCGCTATCTGGGTGAGGGAACAACCAGCCTCGCTACTGGAGAGAAGGACACGCTTCTGTCCCACTCCGTGGGAGGTGAGGACTGGGGATATGTCGTTGAGGTTTCTGATCATATGAAGTTAAAATGGAGAGTATATGAAGGTCATTTAGTTCGGAATTAACATCCGTGAGATCCCGGATATCTATAGTTGTTTTTTACGAACACAGATTTTTCAGATTTAAGGGATATTTTCGCTTACGCTTATAATTTTCATCTTTACCCCGCATATCTATGGTTATTTTTTTACGAACACAGATTTCACAGATTCAAGGGATTTTTTCGCTTACGCTTATAATTTTCATCTTTACTCCCCCATATCTATGGTTATATTTTTTTCGAACACAGATTTCACAGATTTAAGGGATTATCACGCTTACGCTCTGGATTGATATATGAGTTCTCTATTTTACTTTCCGTTCATACTCAAGACCTTCTGATGCACCAAAATTAAAAAGTAGAGCAACTTTATATCCTGTAGCTTTTAGATAATTGAACACCTGAGAGCGATGAGAATCTTCTAATTTTGAAACAGCTTTTAATTCAACAATGATATTGTCATAACATACAAAGTCCGCTTTGTAAGTTTGTTTCAATGTTTTACCATCGTAATCAATAATCAACTCTTTTTCGCGTTCGTATGGGATACCTCTTCTTTGAAATTCTATCTCTAATGCTTCTTGATATACGGCTTCCAGGAATCCATGTCCTAGCACGTTATACACATGCATTGCTGCTCCATTAATATTGTATGTTTCCTGCTTTTGATAGAACATACGAACACAGATTAAATTATGATTGATATCTGTAATTAATTATTTTTGAAAACAGATTAAAGGAATTTTCTCGTTTACACTCGTGATTTACATCTGTGAGATCCCGAATATCTGTGGTTATATTTTTTCTGAACACAGATTGCACAGATTTAAGGGATGTTTTCGTTTGCGCTCATGATTTGCATCTGGAAATCCCGAATATCTGTGGTCACCTTTATATTCGAACACAGATTGTACAGATAAAAGGGATTTTCTCGCTTTCGCTCGCGATTAACATCTGTGAGATCTCAAATATCTGTGGTTATATTTTCCGAACACAGATTACACAGATCTAAAGGATTATCTCACTAGCGCTCGTGATTTGTATCTGTGAGATCCTAGGTATCTGTGGTCAAACAATAACTCCACGAAATATGTGGTTAATATGCGTTGCCTTTCTCGCCTCCGAGGGCGTTAGTGATGGTTTTGAAGATGATCTTGATATCGAGAAGGAGACTCCAGTTTTCGACGTACCAGATGTCTTTCTTGATGCGTTCTTCCATCATCCAGAGTTCAGAGGTTTCACCTCTTGAACCTGTAACCTGTGCCCATCCCGTTATTCCTGGTTTTGCATAGTGACGAACCATGTACTTATCGACTAAGGCTCCGTATTCTTCCGTATGCTTGACCATGTGCGGACGTGGACCTACGATGCTCATATCCCCCAAGAGGACGTTGATGAATTGCGGAAGTTCGTCGATATTGGTCTTACGCATGATGTTGCCCCACTTGGTCTTACGAGGATCATCCTTTGTTGCTTGCACCTTATCTGCATCGGCATTGACACGCATGGAGCGGAACTTGAGACAGGTGAATTCATCACCATTGATACCATTACGCTTCTGTCGGAAGAAAACTGGTCCTGGCATCGTAATTTTGGTGATGAGGGCAACAATAGCAGCTATCCACCAGAAACATGTGACGAGGAATGTGATGGAGACAAGGACATCGAACAGACGCTTTGTAATGCGGTTGAATGGGTTGAGCAATGGCTCACTACGCAAGGTGAGAACCGGAACATCATCCACATACTCTACGGTCATAGCACGATGAACATAGTTGCGCACGTTTGGTACAGAATAGAATCGGATGAGGTGATTCTCGCAGTAGTTCATAATCTGCAATATCTCTTCTGATCGTGAAGAAGGGAGGTTGCAGAAGAGCATATCGACATGATTGTTGTCGAGATAGCTTGTAATCTGGCTAACTGTTCCAAGGCGTTGGAGTGTCTCTGGAAGGTGCGTAGAAGGTTGATCCTCAAAGTAGCCCTTGATGTTGTAACCTGTAGAGAGGTCGAGAGCCATTCTATCATATAATGCACGAAGATTGACACCTGCTCCTGCAAAGACTACGGTTCTGCGATTTCTTCCTCTTCTTCTTGTGGCTCTCAGCAAGAGTCGGCTAAGGACACGTGATATAGAGATAGTGAAGGTGAGGACAACAATATTGAGAGCCAGAATTGACCAATGGAAATCAAAAAGGCGAGCCAAACTGATGAGAACAGCATAGGATATTGCCATCAGGAGAGCTGTAACGATGGATTTTGATATTATCTGCTCTGCCTTTACAAAACGATTCTGGGCTATTGGTGCCTTTAGAATGATGGAAATGAGATAAGCCATATTCCACAGCATCTGTGCCATGTGGGTGACAGGCTTCATTCCGAAATGAGAACCTAACGCAAAAATGGTATTCAAAAGCAGTATATCTACTACTATCACCATCCAGCGAGACAGGTCAGCTCTATCCGAGATTTGTACTTGCATTTAATTTGGTTGTTTTTCGTTGTATCGACAATATTCAAGCCACCCATCAGATTTGCGGCACTACACAGAAATTTTTCCCAAAGGAATTGTATTCTCTTGGGAAATAGTGCATTAGGTGACAGAATTTACAAACTTGGGAATTTTCGGTTTCAACCTCATTTTCCCTAAATCGCGGACAAAGTTAGCGATTTTTTTTGAATAACACAAACTTTTTGTTCTATATTTCTATATTTATCTGTGTTTTTGACATATTTCATGTATTAACGATGTCGGCATGGTTTGGATTTTTGATATATCTGTCAGAACTAAATAACAACTACAGCTGTTACGATTGAAATATCGTAACAGCTGTAATTTCATTATATCGTCAAAACAACTCCAATTCAATTGCAAGTCACTATGGGACTTGAATTGGAACTGAATTGGACTTGGATTGGACTTGGATTGGAGTTGCAACAACCATAAATACCATCAGATGAAACAGGAACTACACTTCCTCCCCTGCGAACTTAACCTTAAATCCAAGGACTGTTGCAAATATCATCTGAATATCCTTGATGAAAGAATAATGGCGATAATAATAGCAGTTAAGTCGCACCTTATCTGGATAGATGACATTGTCATTATATTCAACTGCGATGTCTTGTGCTGGACGAGTATCTCCTTCCTTCTGCTTCTGAGCAACATATTCAGAAATCATCTCATCTTCTAGACGATATTTGAGAGTAGCAGGTCCTGTAATTCCCGGACGAAGTTTGAGGACATCCCTATCATCTCCTTCAAGTTTATCGGCATATCCAGGAACATCAGGACGTGGACCAACGAATGACATATTACCAATAAGGACATCCCATAAACCAGGAAGTTCATCGAGTTTGTAATGTCGGAGTGTGGCTCCAAATGGAGTTATACGCGAGTCTCCAGCAACAGAAACAGAACTTCCGGAATGTTTCACAGTCATAGAGCGGAACTTATGGCAAGAGAAAAGTTTACCATCCTTCCCCACCCTCTTCTGAACAAAGAAAGCTGGTCCTCCTGGCATCTTTACCTTTACCATTATTGCCACTATGACGAGAACCGGCCATAGAACAAGAAGCCCGATAAGGGCTACGAGACGGTCAAAAATGTATTTAAGTATCATTTTAGTCTTGTTTTGGAAGAAATTCGATATAGTAATATCCGTTATCGAGAGTCTGATGTATCTTTATTTCATTTGATGCTTTTGCTGATGCCAAAGAAGCATAATTCTCTGGGGAAATAGAACCGAACATACGCATACCCAAAGCCTGCGAAACCTTTGTCATTACAATTCCCATCTGTTTTGCAATACCCCTACCTTGCCAGTTCTTATCAACAATCTTTCCACGGAAGCATTTACCATTGACGAAGCATCTAAGAAAGAAGTAGCCAACAATGGTCTGATCATGCCACACTATTATGGTCTGGAATGCTTTATTGGCTATGACCTTTTTGATTGCCTTTGCATCAAAGTCGTGTGGTTTAAAGAATTCGTAGGCCTCTTCTGGCTGATTGGCAAAGAAAGTTACGAGAGCAGGAGCATCAGATGATTGTGCAAGTCTGAACTGATACTCTCCAGAACACGTATCAAGCACCTGCGGTAAGGTCTTCAACTGTTTTCTATGGGTGAAGCTGAATGCCGTTGAATTTAGCCATTCTATGAAATCCCAAATAAATCCGAAACGTTCTTTTATTATATGAGCTAATTTATATAACATGCTTTTATTAAACTTAATGTGTCAATCGATTCTTTGACAGAGTAACGAATGAGAACAAAAGGTTCTCGTCATACACTATTCGATACTTCCAACGATTACGCCATAAACGAGCGGTTTTCCTGATTCCATAGCTTATCTTCTCAGAAAAGGTGAGATGTGTAATATGTCGTTCATCCGTATCTTCATTACAGAGAATTTCGTTGAGTACCCTATCTCGCAACTTATCGTCCCGTCTCTGCACAGGAAAACATTCCGATGGATATTTCAGATAATCAACACAGATGCTGTTTATTGCATCGAGGAAACGGTTCATATTTGTCCTGTTAGCAATCTCATGTATGTAATTCCAATCAATAGCAGAAGTATTTGCAAAGATGAAAGTACTCCAGTCAAGTACATGGCGAAGAGAGATGTTCACAGTAGCAAAATCGCTCGCCATGTGTCTGAGTAGATGAATGGAATTGAACTTTACAGACGGGATGTATAAAGTGGTTCCATCAATATCTCTTGGCAAGCTTTCTTCTGCCAATTTCTCAAGAATATTATTGAGATATTGGCTTGACTTATGCGTGTTGATATCAAGAATTGTTTCATGATTCTCAACAAGCATCTTACCAATATTGAACTTTGAGTGATGCTCGTTTCCGAAAGCAATATTCACGGAAAAAGAGTTTTCTACTATCCGATCTGCTTCTTCCCGTTTCCCAAACATCCATATATCAATATCTCCACATGGACGATGATTGGGTATGGGATAGTTTAATGAACAACCATACCCCTTTAGCAACATCATCCTTAGATTATGCGTATGGAATAGAGAAGCTAATTTGGAGATGGTTTGCCGATAATGCTCATAGTGCGTCTCTGATACATTTGTCTGCCACAGCCAATCCATGAGTACATCGGTTTCTGGCTGAGTCCATTCCCTCTGTTTATGTCCTCCTTTATTCAATCCATCAAGAGCAATATTATGAATGTTTTGCTTTATGGATAATTGTCTTAGTTCCTGCAGATTGACATCAGCAGGTATTTCCACAGTCTGTATATTGCCTATTCCACAAGCTACTAACTGTAAGAGGAGGCGTTGAGAGTTGGTGTACAAAGAAAAGAGACTATGAGTTCATATTATTCACGACATATTTGCGCTTGCCCGATTTGAGCAAAGGTATGTCGTCCACATACAGAATACGGATATTTGCATCCGCACCTACACATTGTCTGAGATCAGACAAGAGTTCTGCCTCTCGTGCATACTGTGGTGTTGCAGATTTCAATTGCATCTCATATTCATTCTTTCCATTCTGTACGAATCTCCATTGTATGAGGTCATTGAATTTCCACATTCCAACGGAAATAGTTACAGGAGACAGCATTTCACCAGTCGTAGAGAATATGAAATCGTTGCTTCTACCTTCAACCTTGGTTATGAACGTACCTTTACGACCTTTGCTTGAAACGTGCGACATAATGCCAAGATCACTAGTATCATATCTCAGGAGTGGCATAGCCTTATTATAGAGGTCGGTTATCACTATTCTACCAAGTTTTCCATCTTCAACAGGTTGGTCAGAATCAAGGGCAAGAAGTTCCACATAGAAACTGGCTGTATTCACCACATATTCATCTCCGTCCTGTGCCTGCTGAGAGATAAGACCACATTCCTGATTAGAATAGCGTGAAACAACCGGACAACGGAATAACTTCTTTATGCCTTCCTTTACCTCTGGAGGGAGGCTTTCAGACATTGTGATTATGCAATCAACCTGTGCAGTAGTAGTTCGTCCGCTATCCTTCATCCATTTATACAATGCCGTGATAGTATTGGCATAGGAAAGAATTGTCTTGTGTTGAGAATCATTTTCAAGTGTGCGGACAAAATTCTCCAGATTACCTTCTGATAATGACTTACTATCCTGCATCACAATATTCTTCAGAATAGTCTGAAGTTTGGATTTCTTGTTGAGTTCATTCCACACACGGACATAATAGAGACGTGTACCGAGAGCGAATCCTGCAAGGTCTGAGAACACAAGGGAATCGGCAGATGCACGAAGGCGCTTTCCTGGATCCTGATAAATAGTGAATGGTGTTCCCGTGGAACCTGACGTGCTTTCAGAATGCAGTTTCTGACCAAGAAAACTCTTTGCCTTGAATTGCTCCGGATTCTCGCGTATGATGTTCTTACACACCACAGGCAACTCATGAAATGATTTTCCTTTGTATGAGGCATAGAATGGCACTTCGCTTGTTGCCCAACTGAGGATGTTTTCACGTTGTGACAAGTTTTCCTCACCACTTTCTATGAAAGCCCTTACCTCATTATACACTTTGCGAACGCGACTATGCCCGACGCATTTATCTTTTGCCCAAAAAATCGTAGAACGAATATTCATTTATTGCAAATAATTATCAATTGTTTCAACCTCATTTGTAAACAGAGATCAAAAAGAACTTCCGCTTACGCTCGTGATTTACTTCTCTAAAATAAACATCTGTGGTCAATCACATTTCCATTACAGATCGTAAAAAAGTTTTTTGCACGAAACCCTACACCCCTACACCAGCACCTTTGTATTATTCTAAGTCTCAGCAACATATAGAGTTTTCAAATATGTGCAAACCCTACACCAACCCTACACCAACCCTACACCCGAACCTGAATTTTTCAGAAATTCAGGTTAATTGATAATGACTAATTTATAATTGATAATTTAGATTGTAAACGAGCGACTATAATACTATTCAAATTACTCATTATTCATTATAAATTATTAATTTTCTGCATTACGAATGCAGAAATGGTGTAGGGTTGATGTAGGGTTGGTGTAGGGTTTGCGTATATTTGAAATCCTTGTAACGCACTAACATTGTGTCGATTACATAGGGGACTGGTGTAGGGGTGTAGGGTTTTCGCGAAAAAGTTTTTTTCAGGAATCATTTCCCCTTTTTCTCTTTTCATCTACAATACCTACCTGTCTCTTCTTTACCTTCGCTCTTCCTTCGCTACAAGTCCGCTACAACTCCGTTCCAGAGTATAGGCGAAAAATGGGACTTAAATGGGATTTGCATAGGAATTACAAGGGAGGTATCTATATTCTGAGCTTAGCAGGTATCTTTAGTCTATTCTTTTCAAGTTTAAGACATTCCAAAACCTCTTCCGTCAATTCGCCATATAGTGGACCATTGGAGAACTGATACAATTGAGAACCAGGTATATTAATGTTATATTCAATACAAACTGGATGTCCATTATTATCAATAGTGAAATCCCATGCAACGTGATCAAAGTGCGGAAGACACTTATGTCCTTCTATTGCAGCTTTTTTCAATTCTTCAAAGCATGGAACTTTTTTATCTTTTATGCTGTCATATTTATCAAAGTTCTTTTTTCCATCAACTCCAAACAGAGAATTCTTGATTACTCCATTCTCGTCAATTCCAATAACATTAACGATCTCCTCTCCATTTATGAAAGCTACATCTGTTGCATATCCCTCTGTACCATAACGCAAGGACACAGATAAAAGATAATATTTCCCTTTATGCCTGAAAGTTATAATTCTAAATATATTAACAGAAGATTCATTAAACTGCTTCAAGAAATCATGCTGCTTAACACATCTTTGAAGCATAAATCCATTATTAACAGAGAGTTCCTTCAAGAGAGACGATATTTCATTTGCGTTATTAACGACATATTTCTTTACTCCTTGTCCAAAAGAAGTGTTTGTCGTTTTTTTATAAATCACGCAATTATCATCCCCCAATTGCTTAAGAATTCTATCAGACAACTTCATAAGCGATTCATCCGTACATTCACAAATATTCCATTCACCATCATAGAAATTACCATTCACATAATGGCACAATGATTCAGGAAAACTTATCGCAGGAACAAATCGGTCATAGAAATTCTTATCATCCCATCCCTTATCCACAATACGATTATTAAAGTGGGAATAAAGGACATAGGCAATAGAATGTGGTATAAATCGCGGATCGTGGATTCCCGTCTCTGAATAAAACATCTTAAACCAAGAATAATCAGAAAACCTTATTCCGTATTTCCCCCAGAATTTACTGATCTCGCTTATTTCGTCAGAAGACAATTCCGGATATTGTTTTTTAAACAAAGATGAATCGCAGCTTTGTTATGATAATTAAAGATGTGCTCATCCATCATGGTTTGTTTTTTACGTTCTAAAAGAGAAAGAACGCTTTTGGCTGTTTTTAGCAGGCTCATAAGTTTTAGTCTTTTAATGAATTAATGTAAGATTTTTTTCTAATTGACTGCATACAAATTGTATTCATCGATAATGACAGAATCAGGACTAATGTACGTTCAACAAATATGAATTATCATTCATGAAGATCCATCACATCAACCTCTGGATTTGTTTGAATTCGTTCATAAATCCTTTGCGCATTGGTACCTGATAATAATGGAACTGTGCCCTATCATTTCCTTCAACCAACACCCAACCTTTGTCTGTAAGAGCGAAATCCCACCCGACAGTTTTAACCTCAGGAACAATCAAAGCCAATTCCTTAGCCAAACACGTTAACTGCTCCCACTTAGGTATCTGAAATCCAAGAATCTGTTTTCCGGAATTTGGATGATTAGCAAATTCATTTCCCATGCCATCTACGGAAACAGTACAAACCTTACCAGTTGCAACATCTACAGATGAGTATATACCTCCGCTACCAGTATTATCCACAAAAGTATTGTTGATTCCAAAGCGGATACCTGCATATAAGATTCGAACTTCATCCTTAAGTTTGAAAGTGAACATTCTAACAGTATTTACAGAATTCGGATGAAATTCTGCCATCTCTTCTGATTGCTCTATGAGTTCCTCCATTATATAGGAAGTATCATTGCTGGTGATGATATCTCTGTATTTCTGTAATGCTTCTTCTTTACTATTAGCATGAAATAGCACAATACCATGTCCACATGAGTTAGTCAAAGGCTTCATTATTGCACTATTATGCCTTTCAAGAAAATCAACAGCCTCCTGCTTGGCAATATCCTTGCTTCCACGAACCAAAACAGCCTCACGCTTAAAATATGGCTTAAAGACTTCGTATGTTTTCCATTTTCTACGAAATATTTCAGATTTTCCCTGATCGTTTACTCTTGTACAAAAGCAAGACCTGTCAAAATCAGAGAGATACTGTGCACGCTCCTGGTCTGTAAGTTTCTCATACCCATACAAGAAATACTCTTCTGCAGACCAATGAAACTTTACCCATGCACGTTTCATGTGCTTTAGTATCTCCAGACGTTGTTCCTGAGAAATCGTATTTCCCTTAAAGTCGTCAATAGTATTGATATATTTCTGTTTGTTTCTCGCAAAAAATATTTCTGCATATATTCTGCTATTTGCAAGGAAGGCAGAACGCAAATATAGCATTATTTTACTTCTTAGATTCTTTTTCTTCATGGTTTTATTTTTTTAGTCGTCTTAAACATGCAGCTCCCTTCTTAAGCATTTTCCATACAAACTGATAGAAAGAACCAAATGCCAAAAAGGTTATGATATTTAGTCTGAGTGCTTTCATCATTGGCAATTGAACAAGAGATACGTTCATTTTCATATCTTGATATGTATATGCACGCTCAAGTTTCAATTTTCCATCTTGAATATGAATACCACAAATCAGCGACCATCTTTCTTTTGAAGGCACCACCTTATACGTAAGTTTCTTTACCAACGGATAATCATAGGTACGTGGAGCGGTATTCATTAGTTCAAGAGCATTATCAGGATAGACAGTTATTCTTGGAGTGTCAATGAATCTATCTGGGAAGCAGAAATTACCCATACTCAAGGCTACAACCTTATTATTCCTAACCTTAGACGGTTGTATTGTATGAGTATGACTACCCATAACTCCATCTGCCCCCGCGGCAATGAATTTGCCAGCAAGTTCCACCTCCATTATATCAGGGAATACCCTATGCTCATTCCCCCAATGTGGTAGGATAAAGACATAATCACATTTTGACTTGTATTCTCTTATATCGTTTAATACACACTCTTCAATCAATTGGTTCATTCCCGGAACATCACATGAAGGCGGATATGGAGCAAACATTTTAGACGGATAATACGCAAAAAAGCACAATTTCTTTTCCTTTATCTCAACGACCAAAGGCTTGCGTGCTTCTTCTTCGTTGCGTCCTGCTCCCACGAATCTAATACCTTCCCTTTCAAGCAATTCAATGGTATGTACAAGACCTTCCCGTCCATTATCACATGCATGATTATTAGCTATCGTAACAGCATCAATATGCATTTTCTTCAGCAACGAGATTGATTCATCCGGAGAAAATATAATGTTCCCTTTTTTAGGATCTGCCATTTTAAGTTTGCAGAATTCAAAAGAATCTCCCATTGCCGACTCCAATGTCGCAATTCTGAAATCAAATCCCTTAAGATACGAACATAAAGATTCTGTGGGGCCTCCCATATGAAGGAACATTCCTCCAGGAACGATATCCCCCATTACTGCTATTCTCATTTCCATAGTTAGATTATACTCCCCCCAGTTTCTGTTATAAGGTCATTCCATCTCTGCTTAATAAGCAGAGCGCAAATAATACTTACATAAGAATCACATTTGCTTCATCAAGTCTTCTATTTCCTTTCTGAAACCAATATGTGTAGCATATTGAAAGCCCAACTGAGCATGGTCATTGCCCTCAATCATTACCCAACCTTTATCAGTCAAGGCAAGATCCCAACCAACATATTTCACATCAGGAAACACCATTGCCAACTGCTTTGCAGTTTCAATAGCCTCTTCCCAGCGTGGAATTACCAAATCATCAAACTTAAATCCTGTATCTGGATGAACAGTATATTCATTACAGAATTCATCACAACTACATATTGGCTTTCCTGTCTTTTCATCAAGAACGACAAAAACGCCTCCACTACCAGCATTATCTACTACAGCATCTCCACGTCCAATTCTAAGCATTGGATGGCAGATATGAATTCTATCCTTAAGAATTATAGTACGAATGCGTAACGTATTTACAGACTGTGGATGCCACTTCGCAAGTTCTTCTACCTGAACAATAAGTTCCTCAAGAATATATTCCGTATTGTGTTCACTCAATACATCCCTGAGCTTTGCAACAGCCTCATCAAAACTTGTTGCACGAACAATTTCTATACCTTTACCCAAAGAACCATGTGCAGGTTTCATTATGAAACTATTATGATTCTCAAGAAAAGATTTGACTTCTGAAGTCTCTATATCTGATTCGTCATGCAAGAGTACTGCATCACGCTTGAAGAATTTCTTAAAAGTCCTATATGTTTCCCATTTATCATTAAGCAAATCTGCATGTTTGTCATTATTAACCTTATCACAGAATGCATCCTTATCATAATTGGAAAAGAAAGCCCTTCGTTCTTCATCATTAAGTTGTTCATAACGAAACAAGAAATACTCATCAAAATCCCAATGAAACTTGATCATGGCACGCTTCATATTCCGGATTATCTGTTGTTTCTTTTCTGGAGCAACATCATCCCCCAAGTACGTTCTTATCACCTTCTCACATCTGTTTTTCTTTCTTTCAAAACGAAAAGCATGGTACAATTCACTATTACCAAGGAAAGAAGAACGTAATGCTCTTGTTAAATTTCTACATTTCATTTTAATTATAGGTTATTTACTGTTTGAATATAAGTGTCGATTACAATCTGTCGGTCAAATTCACGCTCCACCTTCTTGCGGGCAGCCTCGCCCATTTGCTTCCTCTTTTCGTATGGTAAGGCTATGAATTTCTCTACTTTCTCAATAAGATCGGCTGAATCCTGTTGACGTACAATATATCCATTCACACCAACATCAACAACTTCACGACAACCCGGTCTATCAGTTGTTATCACAGGACGGCCTGTTGCACAACTCTCCAACAACACATTACTTAGACCTTCTGGATAGAAAGTCGGATGTAACGTGCAACTACCCATTGCAAAATAAGGACGCACATCAGCCTGACGACCATGATATGTAAGAATCCCCTGTTCCTTAAGTTCCGCAAAACGCTGTTCATAGTCCCCTTCGCATATTCCTAACACATGAAATTCCGTATTTGGATATTTTGCACGAATATGCTTAGCGGTTGAAATGAATTCCTCAATTCCCTTCTCCTTTCTGATCCTACTGCAAAATATGAATCTGATAGGCTCTGTTTCTGTAGGATATGGTTGAAAAGCATGATATTGAAGATTTACTCCAGAACCAGGAATAAGTTTAGTCTGTCCCTTGACCATCTTATGAGCTATGCAGAACTGACGATTGGTGTCATTCTGGAAAAAAGTCATATATGTCTTGCGAAGTCCCAGTTTATAGAGCATTATCGTAAACTTCTGCATCAAACCTGGGTATTCAACCGCAGCTCCAAGACCTGTAACATTGGCAATTTGAGGCACACCACAAAGTGCGCATGCCATACCTCCATAAAGATTAGGCTTAATGGTATAAGTGAGTACCGCAACAGGATTAATCTTCTTGATAAGTTTACGGTATCTAAGCATCAGTTTGAAATCAGCAATCGGATTCATTCCCTGACGTTTGAAATGCAGTTTAATAAGCTTACAACCGATATTTTCAAACCAGACGGCTTTATCTTCTCCCCCACCCTTTGGGCAACAGATATGAACCTCATACCCATTGTCAACAAATGCCTGAAACACTTCCTTTCGGAAACTATGAAGACCTCCCCAGCTATTGCTGAGGACAAGGATTCTATTATTTTGCATTATTGTATTTTATAATCTTTGCAGGATTACCCACAACCACAGCATTATCAGGAACATCTTTTACGACAACACTTCCTGCACCAATAGTCACATTATCACCAATAGTAATATCACCAATAATCGTAACATGACATCCTACTTTTACGTTGCATCCAATTCTTGGTCGTCTTCCATCTTTCTTACCTATTGTCACACAATGAATACAAGAAAAATCATCTCCTATGGATTCTGCATTTAAAACAGTAGAATATGGATGTGTAAACTTTAATCCTTTACCAACTTTTGTTGAAAAAGGAATCCAAAAATATTTATCGCCAGGACGATACCAACTCAGTAACAAATCAACAGATGGTCCCATACGATAGTAATATAGAGTTCTAAAATATCTATTATTATGCAGATGATATATAAACTTAATCAGTAGTGGGAGGTTTATATGTATTTGTTTCTCTAGTTTCTGTATATCACTAATAATCAATTTCCTTTTCGATGAAAGAAACAAGAAAAAAAATATATGAGGCAAATATATCCAGAAAAAAACAATAGACCACCCCAATCGAATATAATCTCGTATTACTCTCTTATTCATTAGCCTTATCAAATATTCTCAATTTTATCCAGGTACTGAATCCATTGATTACTTATAACATCATAATTTAATTCTTTATATATATTTACTGCTCTTTTTGCGATTTCTTCTGAATATGTATCATTTTCTACAATTTTACACATAGCCATTGCCATTGAATGAGAATCGTTCAAATCAACCAACATTCCATTCGTATTATCTTGAATTAAATCTACAGCTCCTGATACTTTTGTTGAAATACAAGGTAATCCCAAACACATTGCCTCCATTAATGCATTTGGCATTCCTTCATACCACGAAGAAATCACAAAACATTTCGCATCCACCACTTTATCCCAAACGTTCTTAACTGCACCAGGCATGTACACAAATTCCGACAACCCTAATTCAGAAACCATTCTTTCTATTGTCCCTCTATATGGACCTTTGCCATATATAGTTAAGGTATAATCAGAATGCGTTTTACGAAAATCCCTAAAGGCATACAATAACATCTCTATGTTCTTTTGCTTTGTAAGTCTAACTATCGAAACTATCCTCTTTTCCTTTGGAATCTTTAAGGCCTTTCCCAAATAATCCTCAGACATAATAATTGGATTATAAATTACATCTGTCTTTTTTAAAAGCTTTCCATGAAAATATGCCTTGTTATTTTCTGTTTGTTCAAGAATACCATCAGCTCTTAAATATGCAATTTTTCTAATTATTCTCGTCAATTTTCCATTCCAGATATAACGGGGATCATTTCTTTCAGCCACTATCAATTTATTGCGTAAACCAAGTAAGCAAAAACTTATGAGGACATTAAATCCCGCAAGAAAAGAAAGAATTACATTGGGATTTTCTTTCTTAATAAAACGCCTGAACCATAGTGCCCACCGTATTAAATTCTTAGAACCACATTCTCTCTCAACACAAATACGCCTGACATCTGAATTTATAGTATAAAAATCAGGGACATCATACCATGTTAAATATATTACATCATCATAAAAGTCCACAAACTTATCAGAAAGTATAGATAAAACGCGCTCTGCTCCACCAGAGGATAAAGTTCCTGAAGAAACAAGTAATTTTCTCATTTATTAATATACTTTGTGTTATTTACAACCTTGCCACATTTTGACAACAAAACAGGATTAACTCGGTATTTAACCTTATTATTATTCAATATTAGATTTTCAACCAAAGTACATTTTATTGCAGTCTCCACGGAGCCTTTTGTTATAATGCAGTTCTCAGCAGTAGAGTTTTTACACCTTTTGAAATATATAGGAAATTTCTCTGATGTAGAAATGGAACAATCTCGAACTACCACTTTGTTCACGATACCATTTTTTCTACTTCCTAAAGCTAATATACCTCCTCTGCATTTATTCACTTTAACTCTTTCTATCAAAGCATATTCCGCAATATCATCCTTATTGGGCTCTACATCTATGGCATATCCTGGTGGGGTACCATTTATTCCGACTATTTCACAATCATATACATGCGCATATGTACAAGCTATAATGGAAATTCCTTGCCTACGCCCTTCTTTCAAAAAGCAATTATGTATAAAAACATTTTTACATCCCCTACCAACATAAATACAATCTCCCCAAGCATCAGAAATCTTCACACCACTAATATCTATCTTATCTGCACGAATAAGCCTGATTCCCATCCCCCATTCGCCTTTGCTACCAATATGCTTATACCTATCCCCAACAAGTTGACCACTACCTGAAATTTTCACATGGGAAGCATTCTCTACATTTAACAAAGCATAATGTTTTCTGTTATTTGGAATCATTTTTATAACTCCATTTAAAATTACATCGGTGTGACCAGGTATTGATATTGGATAATTTGTTTTTTGCGTAGGAGCAACCCTATATGTTCCTTTCTCTATAACTATTCTATTTCTTATTTTTTTGTTAGCCAAAGCAAAAACATTCGAAATACTATTTACGTCTTTTAATTGACAAAACATATCCGTAGAAATATTAGGAACATTCCATGCCCCCGAAATTTTTACATTATCAAATATTTTTTTGCCACCGATAATCACAGTATTATTACCAACAAGCGAACCATTAGAAATAACACCTCCACGAAAATACAATTTACACAAGGATGGTATTATAACCCGATGACCTTTAAGATCTATTTTCTTATCTATTATATATGTAGTGTCACCTTTATGAAATATTACAGTATCTTTGGCTATGTTTTCTTTATAATCATTTCTTTCATTAGCATTTGTTTCTTTATTAAAACAAATGTTTACATACCCCCAAAAGGATAACAAAGAAACAATAACAATAAACATTTTTAACATCATAGAATGGTTTTCTATATTCCGATTTTATCAAAAATATCATCCCATCTATTCATAATGTTTTCCAAAGAATAATATTTTGCTCTCAAGGGAGCATTTTCTTGCACTTCTTTTCTATATGCTTCATCTTCTATCATTAAATTTATGCATTTTGCCAAATCTTCTGGATCATCAGGACTACATAATAGCCCATATTTATCATCATTTATTATTTCTTTTTGACGTCCTTTATAGTCACATGCAATACATGCACACCCTTGGCTCATCGCCTCAATAAGAACCATACCAAAGCCCTCATATCGACTACTCAAAACAAAAATCGCAGCATCTCTATAAGCCTGTACTGGATTATCTAAAAAACCTAAGAACTCGGTCTGATCTATTACTCCACATTCTTTTGCCAAAGATTTATACTTTTCTGTGGAACTTGGACTCCCAGAACCAATTATTTGCAGTTTCCAATCACTTTTCTTACATAATCCTAACGCACGGATTAAGACATCAAATCCCTTACAATAGCCAGCATCAAGTCTGCCAACAGCAATAATTGTATTTTTTTTACTAGGTATTTTATCTACTGGTTCAAAAGCGAGAGGATTAGGCAAATGAGTAACATTATTTAATCTATCACCAATAAAATCTACATCCGCCTGAGTTAATACCGTTACCTGATCAAAATTCTTATTATACTCAAATTTTAAGTATTGATTATGCTTTGACATCGGACTACAACTTGGACGCTCATATGTATTATGATCAGTCATTACGATTTTAAAATTCCTTTTACCCTTACATTTAAGAAGTAGTTTTCCCCAACTTAATAACACAGGAACCACAACATCAGGCTTAACTTCATCCAGAATCTTTCTCATTCTGATTCCCTCTGTACTTTTTTTCAAAAGATGACGTAAATAGTCATTCTTTATATTATAATCTATATTATAGATTTTAACAGATTTGGGTATGTCGTATGTAATAGGAGTCCTTACGTTTGACAAAACGACACTTACGTCATGACCTTGTTTACACCATCCATTTATCCATAATGAAGCGACTCTTTGAGCTCCACCTCCAGTCAATCTATCAACACAAACTAATATTTTCTTTTTATCTTTCATTCTCTTTCAAATTTAAACGATAACAATCAACAAGAATGCCAATCGCAATATAATACATCAAGAAACATGATTCATTTCGTGTTGGATTACCTGACATTCCATATATTATAAAGAAAAATTGGACAAATAGACTAAATTTTAGACTATCTTTATATTTTATTCCCTGTGGTATTTTCTTTAACAAATTAATAGTTTGAACCAAACATACAAATAATGGAACTACGAAAAACAAGAGGCCAACAACACCTTGTTCACACAATACCTGCAAATACATATTATGTGCATTAGTATCAAACCCTGTCCAAGCCATATATCTTCCAGTGCCTATTCCAAGAACAGGATTATAAAGAAAACCATCTATTGCTGCAGCCCACAATATTTCCCTACCATTAAAAACGTCATCACTTTCTTCTTCACTAAACGTACTAGCAATCTTTTCTATTCCAGGAATATATGAATATTGCTCAGCATTTTCAACAAAGTAAGGTAATGCAAAAGTTAATATTAGAAACAAAAAAACACTGACAAAAAAGAAAGCAGATTGTTGTTTTTGCGATAATAAATATATCAGAATTGGAATCATAATTGCCATTAAAAAAAATGATCTTTTTCCTGTTAGCATAATTAAAGCAACAAAAATAATCACAACAATTATTTTTTGCCAATTCTTTTTATTTCTAACTACATAATACAAAAGAGTTGCCATTGTTAATAGCAAAATAGAAGCTAACAATGAAGTTTGTTCTGTAAAACCTTGCAATCCTGTTCCAAATTCCTTAAAATCCTCACCGTAATAAGTTGTTACCAATCTATCATAAATTGACGGAATATACAATTGTAGTAACAAAGCAAAGACCTGAAATCCTCCCAAATAAATTATATATTTAATTGGCAAATTTTCGTTTATCTTAAAAAATCTGGAAATTCCAATTATTAAAACAGGAACTATCCAAAGCATTGATAATCGAAAAAAACCAAACATCGTATATCCCAATATACTAATTGTCAAATATGGAAGCCATAAACGCGCTCCAATGTTCAATTCTTTTATATTAGAATACTTAATACATCTCAAAAAGGATAGTAACAAAAGAAATGCTAACCCATAAAGTGCGATTGCAGAAGGAATATGTTTCATTTTGGTAATTAAAAAACCGCCAAAAACATACAAGAGTAAAAACGAAAATGAGAATCTACATCTACCCATAATGGGATATCAAAACACTAAGAACAGATAACAAGCAAAACAAATTAAATAAATTCTCCTTTTCTATCTTGCCAGTGCTGTTTTCAAATAAGCCAATGATTTCATTTGAAGCCCATGCATTTGATTATTTGCGACACTAAAATCAACAGGTTCAAACTTTCGTTTTTCCCCAGGACATACGAGCCGATTTTCTAACCCGATACTTCTCAAAAAAGCTTCTGCACGATCTTCTTTCGAAGACGAAAAACTATAAAAATCTTTATTGAAAATAGAAGAGATAATAGTACCATGGAAAGATTTACAGACAATACACCTAGCATGTTTAATATAGCTACAGAATTCCTGAGGTCCTACACCTGATATATTGATACAATCATTTGTATCCCCATGTTTTACAAAAGGTTTAACACGTACGACCTTACATCCCAACTGCTTGGCAATATCCTTTGCAAATTCAAACATACCAGATTCTTCTTTCAACGTGTAATATAGAACATAGTCTTTCTCTGGTACATTATTAGTAATCTTTTCCAATATTTCTCTATTTGCTAAAAGAGTTGGATCAACAACTGTAGTCACATGAGCGCCAGTAATATTCCTCATATATTCCGCAGCATACCCCTCACGCATACTTATAGAACTAAACTTCGTCAATTTCTCAACCATTACATTTTTATAAGATTTAATGGTTTCTGTAATTGGTCCCATACTAGCGGCATATGATACCAACCTAACATCGTTGGGCAACAGCGTTCCCCAAAAAAAAGGATCAATGCCATCTGTGATACGGGGACACCACACTTGATCACTTCCAATTATAAAAGCATTAAAACTGCTACCATCAACAATCTGATTCTGTTTAACAGAAACGAACTTTATATCTTTAAAGAAATTATCAAATTCTTTATTATTAGACATCTTTAATCTAAACTTAGAAAAGACTCCTATTAAATATTTTAATTTACTTAAAAAACCTTTGCGTTTTCTAAACTCGTAGTTTGAGAATGGAAGTCTATAGTGTTCTATATAATTAGGGCGATAATCGACGACCGAAACGTCATACCCCAAACTACATAGAACTTTATATAAACAATAGCACTGGAGAGCAGCCCCATAATTTATAGCTCTATGAAAAGTCAAAATACCAACTTTCTCCATAAAAAGGAAGTCTTATATATAATCTAAGTTATGATGAAAAAAATTATTAAGAATTAGTATAATCCGAAATGACATCATTAGCAAAATCTCTCATGACATTTCGAGATAGTACTTTTACTGGAGTCCCCCCATGAACACAATACGACTGATAATCACCTCCACGTGTAACAACTGTCCTGCCTGCAAATATACATCTATTTGGCGTATTGACACTATGCATAACCAAACATTGAAGACCAAACCAATTATAGTCACCTATACTTATTGGACCATAACACTTTTTTTGTTGCTTCGTTTCTGTATTTACAAGTGGATGTAACCCAGAATCCATGAAAACAGAATCCCATCCTACACTTACAGTTTTACCAAAATTAATATTGCAACAACACATTATTTTCAAGCCTGCAGTATTTTCAAAATTTTCTCCAAATGTAAGTGTTCCACTCTTTCGAACAAAGATTGAAGAATTAGAACCAATTTTTGCTTTTCCTTTAAATACAACATTCCCCATCACAGTCCATATAATGCCATTATCAGGCCATAATCGGGACTCAAGGAAACCCATTTTTATCATTCCAAACCTAATAGGAGCACAATCTATTTTTACGGAACCTTTTAATTGCACCAATTTTGGTTTACGAACCAAAATTGGTATTTTTATAGCCTGATTAATCGGCAAATATTTCAGGCAAAAAAACAAAGACGGAAATATGGACACCAAAATTTCCCATTTCTTCCTAATCTTTGTATTCTGAATATAAAACATATATTATTTCTTTATCTTGCTAAGCACTATCTTTATAATAGCCTGTCTATCATCTTTATTTACAATCAGCCCGCTATATATGATAGTTTGCATCAAGATTGAAACAAACAAACAAATAAATAACCCTAACATTCCTGTAACACCATTTATAAATATATAATGAAGTATTATTAACATAAATAATGTAGAAAGAATTATTAAAGTGGCGATTCTATAATATTTTTTCAAAGGTAACCCTATAAGTTTCTTTAATAAGAATGCTCTTACAAACATTGTAATTATTGAAAGAAAAATTGAAATATACATTGTAACAGTAGGAGAATAACCATTTACTAAAAACAAATAACACAATGGAATATTTGCAAATATAATTAACGAAACAATAATCATATATTTTTTGATTTTACCAGTAGCCAAAGCTGGTGCAATTGTAGCACCATTAGTAGAATCAATTATTCCATTAATCAAAACCAACTGAGTAAAAACAACTGTATATTCTGGAACCTCATGAAGCCATAATGATAATATGTAATCTGCTGATATAATGAGAGGAATGGAAAACAACGACATCAAGAATGCACAGAATATAGTACTTCGAAATACCAAATTGTATAAAGCATCCATTTCATTATTTGCATAAGTCTTATACATTTGCGGTTTTACAGCAGTAAAAAAATTATTTGACAACTGCAAGACAGCCAGATCCACGTGCATAGCGACTGCACGAGCAGCATTTACCGCAGGATTAAAAAATATGTTAATAAGCATATTTACACCTTGTGTCTTAGCACTTACAGAAGTTGTTCCAAGAAAATGCCATCCAGTAAAAGCAAATAAATTCTTTACCTCTGATGTGTTCCAATACCAAAAATAATCTGTCCCTTGCAATTTTCTTTTACAATATACAATATAACATCCTGTAATAAAAGCGGAATATAAAAGGGTTAACAATCCATATACAATTAATTTATCCCCATACACTACAAGCAAGACATAGGCAATTGCAAGTTTCAATAGTCCTTCAACAATACTTATATATGCAAATGCGCCCATTTTTTCATATGCAACAATCATTGCATTATAAGGTACAGTCAACATATGCATTACAAATGAAATAATTGATAATTGAAATACTACATTTGCTGCAAATAATCTATTGGAAGAAACCGACATTTTACAATTCAAGAACCATAATCCTCCAGTTTCTAAAAGTAAGATAACAATAACAACAATCAAAAGAAAAACATTAAGATTAAGGCAGAATTGCTTATTTAATGCCTCCATATTTCCTTTTGCCAAATGAATTGAAAAAAAGCGCTGAGACGAAGTCGTCAAAGCACTCCTCAAAAATGAAAAAAGGGCTACAACACCACCTACAACATTATATATACCATAATTTTCAACTCCCAAATTTTTTAAGGTAACTCTAACGGTATATAAGGAAATAACCATTAAAAATATCATTCTAACATAAAGAAATATGGTATTTTTTAGTATTCTTTTATTATCTACACTACAATCTTTCATTATTATTATTATGAAGCCTCAATATTACATCATCCACCCTACGGATGTATTCTATCGAATTACTTGTTTTCTTTTATTTTCTCCTAACTATTTTTCCTTCAATTATTGCAAGACCTTCATCATGAAGCCATTTTTCAGCCATGCGATTTTGTGCTTCATCCTTGAACTCGTACCATTCCTTGAGAATGCCAAGATCATCTGCCGCATATTTGAAACAAGCGAAAGGACGGCTACGTTTAAGTGCCTTTACAAGATGTTGCTGCTCATGAGAAGGGCGTGACTCAATAAAATCCTCCATGATATGGAATGACTCATAACTTGGCATTGGTTCAATAGCTATCAAATCATGCTCCATATATGTACGAATCAAATTCTGCTCCCAATCATGATATTTTGCAAGTTTCTCTGGAGTTATGCCTTCTCTCATGTACTCTTCCTGAGTAAAAAAGAGTCCACCATCTGTAAGGTCAACGAAATGACGTGAGCCTATTTCAAAAGTTGAGTGATCGGTAAGAGCGTATGCAAGTTCAGAGAGTAGTGACTTGTTATCAGTCTGCATAGGATAATTCTTGAGCAATTAATATAATCAACCAAGATGAAGCGACATTACTTCTTCACTCCATACTTTTCGCAAGCCTCTTTGTAGGTATCAAGCGATCCTATGTCAAAACGAAGGTTCTCACCTGTTCCTGCCATTGGCCAAGCATGCATCGTAACATTATCCACCATATAATGAGCAAGATTGCCCGGAGCATCAAAGCCACAACCATTCTCAATAGCGTGCATAATCATATCTATATTTTCTTTCTTATAGATATAGAATGGCGGAACTGCCCATGTGCTCTTTGGTTCTTGTGGTTTCTCCTCCATATTGAGAACCCTATTGTTCTCATCAAGTACGACCACTCCTGTACGCTGAAGTTTCTCTCTTGATGGCTGCTCGTGGCACATAATACATGGTGTACCCTTTTCCTTTGCAAAATCAACAAAGCCCTTGAACGAGAAGAAAAGGAGATTATCAGCAGCTACTACAAGCATATCATCAGGCCATTTACTATTTGACGATTTACAATTTACTATTTCTCGCTTCTGAAGAACCTCTATGGCATACTGAAGATCACGAACAGCGCCAAGACGTGTCTCGTTTGTGCTCGTACCATCATCAATAACGGTTATCTTCTTTGTATAATGCTGCTCCTTTGCCCAATCTTCAAAGATTGAAGCAAAACGATGGTTAGTGATAATGATATGTTCATCAATCTCTGGGATCGTATCAATATCATCGAGCATACGACCAAGTATAGTCGAATCACCAATCTTCAGAAGTGGCTTTGGAAAGTTCTTTGTCAATTCGCCAAGACGAGTAGCGTAACCCGCTGCTATAACTATATTCTTCATTATAAGGGAGTCAAAGGTCTAAGGTCAAAAGTCAAAAGTCAAAGGTATAAGGTCAAAGGTCAAAAGTCAAAGGTCTAAGGTCTAAGGTCAAAAGGTATAACTTTATACATTCGACATTACATTTTCTTTTGACTGTTTTGTTTTGGCGATAGACTCTATTAAACGGTAAATTTGATTTGAAATTGAAATGGCTTCAGTTTTAAGACGGTCAAAAGTGGATTGATTTATAATTTTACGATCCAAACAAAGGTATAACATGGAACGAACTTCGGAACAACTACCTCTTGATATCTGCAAAAAATAAACATACTTTGCATCTGAGCCAGATTCCGAGCCTTCTGCTATATTATTCATTATACTTACAGCAGCACGTTGTATTTGATCACGAAATCCATAATCATGCACAGACTCCATAATATCATATATGGCATTTACGAAATTACGGGATTGTTGCCAAACCCTTAAAGTTTCAAAATTTCTCGCCATATCACATGCCTTTTGTCCTTAGACCCTAGTCTTTTGACCTTAGTCCTTTGACCTTAGTCCTTTGTCCTTAGACCTTTGACCTTAGTCCTTTGACCTTTGTCCTTAGTCCTTTGACCTTAGTCCTTTGTCCTTAGTCCGCTACCCCATAGTAGCGTGCATACCATTGAGCGAAAGCGCGGAGTCCTTCGCGAAGAGAGGTTGATGGCTTGAAACCAAAGTCCTGCTCAAGAGCTGTGGTGTCTGCGTATGTTACAGGTACATCTCCTGGCTGCATAGGAACGAGTTCCTTATGTGCCTCAAAATCATAATCTGCTGGGAGCACCTTAGCTGCAATAAGCTCTTCCTGAAGGATTGTAACGAAATCGAGAAGGTTCTCTGGAGAGTTGTTACCGATGTTATAAACCTTATATGGAGGAATTGGAAGACCATCCTCACCATTCTGCTTCTCAGGAGCGTGCTGCATAATGCGAACAACTCCCTCTACGATATCATCTACATAAGTGAAATCACGCTTGCAGTTGCCGTAATTGAAAATCTGGATAGTCTTGCCCTCACGAAGCTTGTTAGTAAAGCCGAAGTAAGCCATATCAGGACGACCTGCAGGACCATAAACCGTAAAGAAACGCAATCCTGTTGATGGGATGTTATAGAGCTTTGAATACGCGTGAGCCATAAGCTCGTTGCTCTTCTTGGTTGCAGCATAGAGAGATACTGGATTATCCACCTTATCATCTGTTGAATATGGCACCTTCTTGTTTGAGCCATAAACCGATGAAGAAGAGGCATATACCAAGTGCTCTACCTCATTATTGCGACAAGCCTCAAGGATATTATAGAAGCCTATCAGATTAGCCTCGATGTATGAGCCAGGATTAGTGATAGAATAGCGGACACCTGCCTGAGCTGCAAGGTTTACTACGACTGCAAATTTCTCTTCCGCAAAGAGATTGTCAATGGCATTCTTGTCTGCGAGATTAGCCTTAACAAATCTCCAGTCACGATTGAGAGCCTCAATCTCAGCCAATCGCTCATGCTTGATGTTCACGTCATAATAGTCAGATATTGAGTCAAATCCAACCACACGAATATTCTTTACGTCCTTGAACAGACGCTTTACGAGATTACTACCGATGAAGCCTGCGGCTCCAGTTACGAGGACTGTCTTGCCCTCTAGATTTACGTTATAGTTTAACATTAAAACGGAAATGTTTTATATTTTTCTTTTGGCTACGCCTAACATTAATTAAGACATATAATTAAGACGTTAATTTTGACATTAATGTCTTTCTTTAGATTTCTTCAGTCGATATTTCTTCCTCCAAAGAATCTGTATAGAGAAGTTTATGATAGTCCATATCTTCAATAGGCTTCATATCACGATCTACAAGAAAACAACGATTTGTCTCTAAATCCAAAGCCCAACGTTCACCTATCAATTGTTCTTCACCATAATTAATCAATAGTCCTACTGGCTTCCTCGTCAAACGTAGATAATTACATAATTGCGCCCTATGTTTTGCAGCAATTTTAGTAACTGATTTTAGCTCTAAAATCACATCATCAACAACTATATCCATTTTATATTTCTTTTCAAGATGATGATGTTTGTAAAAAATATCGATTGTTTTTTCACGTTCATTCGGAATACCACGATCAAGGAGTTCAAGATGAAGAGCCTCTTGATAAACAGGCTCAAGAAGTCCCCAATTCAGCTTCTTGTGCACCTCCATTGCAGCACCAATAATGCGATAGACGAGATTCGAATAACCTGTTGCCCGCAACATAGATATTTTTGTCTTAATTAACGTCCCAATTAACGTTTAATTAATGTTACAGCGGAAGCAAAATAAAATTCATGTTACACGAAACGCGCCCCATCATCCGGCTTCACCCAGAACACTTTGAATGTGTTCTCGTACTCTGGATATTGAGCGAGATATTCCTTGGTAAGCGTTGCCTCTATCTGCTCCTTATATGCAGGATCAACAAGCGCAATCACAGCTCCCTTGAAGCCTGCCCCTGAGAAGCGACCTCCATATACACCTGGAAGCGGACGCATAATGTTATAGATAGAGATCAGCTCTGGTGAACCACACTCATAATTATGAATTGATGACTCACAAGAATCAAAGGAAAGCTTTCCAAAGAGTTGGAGATTACCAGTTTCCCATGCAGTAACGCCTTGACGCACACGACGATACTCAGAATAGAAATGCTCTGCCCTACGGGCAAAGCGTGATGGCATCATGTCACGAGTCTTATCAAAAGTATCCTTTGGAATATCGCGAAGGAAGGTCTTGTCAAAGGTCTTGAGAGGCTGCTCCATATATGCGAGCATATTCCAAGCGGCAGTCTTACACTCAAACACACGAAGGTTATAGTCAGAATTGACAAGCGAGCGTGTAAGTCCTGAGAAGAAAATACCAATCTCGAACTCAGGCATTTCAGGATTACGCTTGATTATCCTCCATTCATTACTGTCACAATCAAGGAAGAGAAGTCCGTCCTTCTTTCCAAGGGCGATACAAGCCTGATCAAGCAAGCCATTGTTAAGACCTATATACTCACGTTCTGCCTCAGATGCAATCTGTACCACCTCAAAAGGCTGCAAAGTTATGCCGTTAGCCTTTGCAAATGCCATTACATACGCAATGAGAACGGCAGCAGAAGAGCTAAGACCGCCTACTGGCAAAGAGCCTTTGAGCACACCATCTATACCCTTGGTAAGCTCAAAACGTTTCTTCAAGGCATACTTGGCTCCACGAGCATAATCACCCCAATGCTTCTCTCGAACCTCAGTTCGCTTTGCAAGGTCGAAATGCACCTCTCCCTCAAATGAGAGACTTGACAGATTCACCTGTGCATCCTCACGAACATTAAACCAGAGGTCAACGCCCTTATTGATTGCAAAGCCCGTGACAAGTCCATGCTGATGATCCACATGAGCACCAAGCGGACAGACACGATAAGGCGAGAATATATGATATTGATAGTTTTCCATTTTGGGTTTTAGTAGAAGTTTTAGTTATCAGGGGGAAGCCTTACTTTACGATAGCCTCCTTTATTGACTCTACGATATAGCGAACATCATCATCGCTTACGTATGGACCTGCAGGCAAGCAGAAACCGATCTTAAAGATAGCCTCACTCACGCCATTTGTATAGGCAGGAGAATTCTTATAAACAGGCTGCTTGTGCATAGGCTTCCAAACTGGACGTGCTTCAATTTTTTTTGAAAGCATGAACACGCGAAGAGCCTCCACGTTATCATTTGGCTGACAATCAGTCACGGCGCTATCCACAGCCTTGATAACTCCAGCAGCACCACCGACGGCAGTCTTTATCACTTCCTTATAGGCATTCTCTTGTCCCTGAATCTTCACATCCGGATCAAGAGTTGCAGTACAGAGCCAATAGTTTGAGTCATACTTCTCATCTTCTGGCTGACAATGGATATGAACACCAGGAACATCCTTCAGAAGCTCCTCATAGAGTTTCTGAACATGCTTGTGATGATTGATGTGATCATCAACAATAGTCATCTGACCACGACCTATGCCTGCACAGATATTACTCATTCGATAGTTATATCCGATAGCAGTATGCTGATAGTATGGATATGCGTCACGAGCCTGTGTAGCATACCACATGATATTATTCTTTGAATCTGCATCAGCACAGATAAGAGCACCACCACCAGAGGTGGTAATCATCTTGTTGCCATTGAATGAAAGAACGCCAAACTTACCGAATGTGCCGAGCACCTGACCATTATATTTACTACCAAAGCCCTCAGCTGCATCCTCTACAACAGGGATATTATAGCGATTGGCAATCTCCATGATACGGTCAATCTGATAAGGCATACCGTAGAGAGCCACAGGAACAATAGCCTTTGGAGCCTTACCAGTCTTTGCAATACGATCCTTGATTGCCTCCTCAAGAAGCTCAGGATCCATATTCCATGTATCGTTCTCAGAATCAACGAACACAGGAGTTGCACCAAGGTATGTAACTGGATGAGAAGACGCACAGAACGTAAATGACTGCACGATAACCTCATCGCCAGGACCTACACCACAAGCCAAAAGACCAAGATGCACAGCCGCAGTACCCGCAGAGAGTGCCACGACTTCCTTATCCTGACCAACAAACCTCTTGAGGTCATTCTCAAAAGCATTCACGTTTGGCCCGAGAGGCACTACCCAGTTAGTGTCAAATGCCTCTTTAACATATTTCTGTTCAAGACCAGCCTCACTCATGTGAGCAAGACAAAGATAGATGGTTTTGCGTTCTTCAACTGCCATTGTATCTACGTTATTTTCTTAATTACGATATTTACCAATCAAACACAAAAAAATCTTCTCAAAGGAACGTTTTTCCCCTGAGAGCCAAAGATTTAAGGAGTCTAAAACACAAACTTGGGAATTTTGCTTTAGTCATTAGTTTCCTCTTAAATCGTGAGCAAAATTAGCATTTTTTTTCGAATTATGCAAGAATTGGTGTGAATTTTTGACAATATATAAGAAAAAAGATGATATATGACATTGAAACGACATAAAGTTTCAAAAACGAAAGATAGAAAGTCATAAGGCAAACCACAGGAAAACGGCTATTGTTCCGCTAAAATACCGAGGTTACTCCATCGTTACTCCATCGTTACTCCATCGAAACTCCATCAAAACGATGGACTAACGATGGAGTAACGATGGAGTAACGGTGGAGTATCTTATGAGTCATAAGGGTATTTGTCACCAAGAGATTACCATGAAAAACAAAGGAAACTTAGCGTAAATTAAGAAAAGTATCATCATTTGCGAGAAAAAGATAAGGGAAATCAAGATATTTATTGTATCTTTGCACACAAATTAAGACAACTTAAGTTTCGCAAGCTCAACTTAACAGGTTATAAGGTTCTAAGGTTATATGGTCATGAGGTCTGCATCGTCAATAAGCATTCCGACCTAAGACATATAAACCTCAAAAACAACAACTTGAGTTATACGAAAGTTGATTTAAGAGAAAAGACTAAAACAAAATAATATAAACTAACTATGCAAAAATTAAAAGACATACGTCTTGTGAAAAGAAATCTCATGTGCGCTATGGCAATGGGAATGGTTTGCATTCCTGCAAATGCTATCAATTATGAGAAAAACGACAATGGAGTTACCGTTCATATCACCAAGGGATCTGCCACCTCTCCTAAGCTGGTAAGGTTGCAGGTGATGGGCGATAAGATTATTCGCGTGTCCGCTACTGCCGATAATCAATTCGCTGACCGCCAGAGTCTTATCATCGTCGATCAGCCTTCTTACAGCAACTACACAGTAAAGGAGGAAGGCGATAAGGTGATCGTTAGCACAGGCAAGTTGAACGGCTATGTTCTCTCAACGACAGGTGAGGTTTGGTTTACTGATTCCAAGGGTAAGGTAATAGCTCGCGACCAGAAAGGTGGTGGAAAGACTTTTTCCCCATACGAGGTTACTCAGATTCATGCAGACGGCAAGCCTGAGACCTACAAGGGCTGGACTATGCGTCAGGTTTTCGAGAACCTTGACAACAGCGAGGCTATCTACGGTCTTGGTCAGCATCAGGCTGACGAATGGAACTATAAGGGAAAGAATGAGGAGTTATTCCAGTACAACACTAAGGTATCTATTCCATTCGTTGTAAGCAGCAATAACTATGGCATCCTGCTCGATAACTATTCCCTCTCACGTTTCGGTAATCCAAAGGACTACAGTCAGTTGCATAAGGTATTCACCCTTCGCGACAAGGACGGCAAGGAAGGCGCTCTTACTGGCACTTACAAGGCTCCAGGTCAGGAGACTCTTGTCAGAAGAGAGGATAGCATCTACTTCGAGAATCTGAAATCGGCAAAGAATCTTCCAGCTTTCAAGCTCGATGATGCAACGGTAGTCTATGAAGGTACCATAACTCCAAAGATGACAGGCGAATACCGTTTTAGTCACTACTATTCTGGCTATCAGAAAATTTACATCAACGGCAAGCCTGTATATACCGAGGATGTCCTAAACACAGGCAAGAAGGATCAGGAAATCTGGAGAACAGCCTGGAATCCTAATGCAAGAAAGTTTGCCGTTAATCTTCAGGCAGGAAAGACCTACACCATCCGTCTGGAATGGAAGCCTGATGGTGGTGAGGCTTATTGCGGTCTCAGAGCTTTGGAGCCAGTCAGCAAGGCTGAGCAGCAGAAGGTTAGTTTCTGGAGCGAAATGGGACAGCAGATGGACTATTATTTCATCTCTGGAGATAATGCAGATGAGATCATAGGCGGTTACAGAACCCTCACAGGTAAGGCTCAGATCATGCCTAACTGGCTGTTCGGTTTCTGGCAGAGTCGTGAGCGCTACAAGACTCAGGCTGAGATACTTGATGCTCTCGCAGGTTTCCGCAAGAGACACCTTCCTATTGACAATATCGTGATGGACTGGAACTATTGGGTAGATGATCAATGGGGCGCTTTCGAGTTTGACGGCAAGCGTTTCCCTGATCCAAAGGGAATGATCGATACTATTCATGCCAACAAGGCTAAGATCATGATTTCTTGCTGGCCAAAGTACTATTTCAAGCCAAACAACTTCAAGGAGCTAAACGAGAAGGGCTACATCTATCAGCAGAGTATCAAAGATAGTCTCAACGACTGGCTCGGCTACAAATACGCTTTCTATGATGCCTACGACGAAGGTGCACGTAAAATTTTCTGGCGTCAGCTCTACGAGAAGCTCGGAACTATCGGTATGGATGCCTGGTGGATGGATGCAAGTGAGCCAAACGTAAGAGACTGTACCGATATGGAGTATCGAAAACTGCTTTGCGGTCCTACCAAATACGGCTCTTCCGACGAGTATTTCAACGCCTACTCTATCGTTAATGCAGAG
>Ga0310695_10003216_pt1 | contig 32527 bp, 22 predicted proteins | sample RumenRJG_04DNA_FD_203882 | JGI IMG/M metagenome (GOLD analysis project Ga0310695, IMG submission 203882) | Bovine rumen microbial communities from Lethbridge, Alberta, Canada - RJG_04 (v2) (version 2) | ecosystem: Host-associated > Mammals > Digestive system > Stomach > Rumen | place: Canada...
AAGAGCGGCGATGTCGCGAAGGTCGCGTTCATGCCGCGGAACCTTGGCGACGTCGCGAAGGTGTTTGCCGAAGATTTGGGCGACGTTCCGCGCGTCGTCTGCGCGATGGGCGCGCAGGGATTCGCGACGAGGGCTCTCGCGTCAAGGTTCGGATCGCTATGGACGTATGCGTCCGTCGGAGGCCTCGACTCAATCGGACACATAACGCCGTACGAGCTGGTGCGTGACTTCAGATTCCGTTCCGTGTCGCAATCCGCTGCGCTCTACGGCGTCACCGGCTGGCCCCTAAAGAAGACGCGTTCGCCCGAACTTCACAACGCTGCGTTCCTGAATGAAGACGCCGATGCGCTGATGATCCCGTTCCCTGCGAAGACGGCGAAGGAAGCGTTCGCGTTCATGAAGGCGATGGGGATGCGCGGAATGGCCGTCACGATTCCCCACAAGTTTGCGATAATGCCGCTCTTGGACAAGATCGACAAGTTCGCGCAGAAGGTTGGTGCCGTCAATACCGTCGTCTGCGAGAAGGGGAAATATGTCGGTTACAACACGGATGTTGAGGGATTCGCAGAGGCGCTTTCGTCGTTCGCCGGGACCTTAAGCGGCAAATCTGCCGCGCTCCTCGGCGATGGTGGCGCGGCGCAGGCGGTGAAGGTTGCGCTTAAGACGCTCGGCGTAAAGTTCAAGGTGTTTCACCGCGCAACGCCGCCGCAAGGGTACGACATACTCGTCAATGCGACGCCAGTCGACCCTATCCCTGACTACAAGTTTACAGGGCGCGAACTCGTCTACGACCTCCGCTATGTTCCCGAGGTTACGCCGCTTATGGCGCGCGCGGCCAAGGCGGGGTGCCGCGTCGAGAACGGTTTTTCCATGCTCCGTGCACAGGCAAGAGGCCAGCAAGCCCATTTTTTGGTATAATTTACCTATGGACAAGAAACTCTACATCAATCCTCCGCTCGTCGAACGTTCCTACGATTGGAAGAACGGCCCCCAGCCGAAGACTCGCAAGGAACTCGACAAATTCTTCAACTCCCCCGCGATCAACAAGGTCAAGGACCAGATCTGCGAAATGGGTCGGCGCATATACAACAAGGGATACACCGACGGCAACGGCGGCAACCTCTCCGTGCGCGTCGGCGAGGATCTCGTCCTTTGCTCTCCGACTCTCTGCTGCAAGGGCTTTATGAAGCGCGAGGACATCTGTCTCGTCGACATGGCGGCCGGCCAGCTCTGCGGCTACCGTCCGCGCACAAGCGAGGTGAAGGTCCACATCGCGATGATGAAGGCGACCGGCATGAATGCGTGTATGCACTGCCATCCGCCGCACTGCAATGCGTTCCTCTTCGCCGGGCTCGTGCCGCCGAACGGCATCAATCCCGAGGCCGACATCTTCCTCTCTCAGATTCCGCTCGCTCCCTATGCGACCCCCGGCACTGATGATGTTGCCAAGAGCGTCGCAGAGGCCGCGAAGAAGTCGAACGTCGTCTTTATGGCGAACCACGGCATAGTGTGCGGCGGTCGCGACATCGAGGAAGCCGAGTGGTTTGCCGAGAACGCCGACGCATACTGCCAGGTGCTGCTGCTTGCCGCTGGTCACGGCGGAAAGATCAACCAGCTTGCGCCCAAGTTCGTAAAGGACATCATCGCAATCCGAAAGGCGCTGGGGCTTTCGGTTGTAAAGGGGCAGAAGCTCTACAACACGCATCGCTTCAACGGCTACACGATGAAGGCGAAGTAGGCCATGATAAGACATCTTGTCGCTGCGATTGCGGCCCTCGCCGCATTGTCGGCGATTTCCGCCACCTACAAGGTCGAGACGGACAAGCCAGGATGCGTATATCGCTGCGGCGAGACCGCGATCTTCACCGTGACCGTGCTCGACACGGCGAACCTGTGCAGCGACGCCACTAAGCAGGAAGTGACGCTCGACAACTTTGGGCCGAAGGTCCTCGCGAAAGAGACGGTCGACATCGCTAAGGGGTCGAAGTTCTCTGTTTCTGGGACGCTTGATCGCCCAGGCTTCCTGCGGCTTACGCTTCCACAGACGAAAGGCGATGCCCGAAACGACACGTTCGTTTTCAGTGTCGGCTTCGAGCCGGAGAAGATAACTAAGGGCAGCCCGTCCCCCGCAGACTTCGACGAGTTCTGGGCGGATGCGAGGAAGAAACTTGCAACGGAAGTCCCTCTCGACCTTGCCATGGAGTTCGTCGCGGAGCGTTCGACCAGCAAGTTTGACTTCTACCGCATCTCGTTCGCCACGTTCGGTCGCCGCGTCTACGGATTCCTCTCGGTGCCGAAGGACAAGGCGAAGGCGCCTTTTCCTGTTCGCATCGGCGTCAATGCGGCCGGGTTCGGCAACTGGACGAACGACATGCAGGGCAGCCCCGATGCGATATGCGCTCAGTTCGCCGTATATGACTGGCCGATGGACTGGAAGTGGAAGGAGAAGGGGCTCAACAAGAAGTACGATGCGCTTAACGACGAGTGCAAGGCGAAGTATTTCTGCGGCAGATACTGTGAGGCGGGCATCACGGAGTCGCGCGAGGCGTACTTCTTCTATCCAGTTCTCCTTGGCATCGACCGCGCGATTGACTGGATAGCGAGTGCGTTTCCGGTCGAAGCGACCAGCTTCTCGTACCAGGGAACTTCGCAGGGCGGCGGCTTCGGCTTCTATCTCTGCGGCCTCAACCACCGCTTCACCCGCGCGGCGTTTTATGTTCCGGCCATTACCGACACGATGGGCTATCTCGCGGGCCGCGAGAGCGGCTGGCCGAAGATCGTCGAGAACAACTCGTCAACGCCCGAGCGCCGTGCCGCCGCGGAGAAGTGGGCTCCTTATTTTGACGGCGCGAACTTCGCGTCGCGCATCAAGTGCCCAGTGAGGGTCGCCGTCGGCTTTTCCGACACGACTTGCCCGCCTTGCGCAGTGTATGCCGCGTACAACGAGATCAAGGTCGAGGACAAGGCGATCGTCCACGGCATTGGCATGACGCACGCCTGTTTCGGCAAGTTCTACGAAGAGCTCGGGCGCTGGGCTACGGCGCGTCTTCGCGCTGACGGCGGCCACGGCTGGAGAAACCCGATTTTCGAAGGGTGGTACGCCGATCCGCAGATTCGTCTCTATGGCGACACATACTGGGTTTTCCCCACTTATTCGCATGGCTACAACGAGCAGCTTTTCCTCGACGTCTTCTCGTCGAAGGACCTCGCTACCTGGACTAAGCACCCTAAGGCGCTCGACGCGAAGGACGTCAAGTGGGCACGTCGCTGCATGTGGGCGCCCGACGCGCACGAGAAGGACGGCAAGTACTACCTCTTTTTCTCTGCGAACGACACGTATCCTGTCGACGATTCGCGCACTGGAACTGTCGTCCGCGCGTTTGGCGACATGAAGTACGGCGGCATCGGAGTTGCAGTCTCAGACAAGCCGGAGGGGCCTTACCGCGACCTTATCGGAAAGCCCCTCATCGACCAGTTCTGGAACGGCGCCCAGCCGATCGACCAGTATGTCTTCAAGTACAAGGGCGAGTGGTACATGATCTACGGCGGCTGGGGGCGCTGCAACCTCGTCAAGCTCGCGCCCGACTTCAAGTCGCTTCTTCCGCTCGACGGGAAGGGCACGATGTGGCGCGACATGACGCCGACCGACTATGTCGAAGGGTCTGTAATGTTCGAGCGCAAGGGCAAGTGGTATTTCATGTATTCGAGCGGAGTCTGGACGCTTGACTCCTACTGCGTCAACTACAGCGTGGGCGATTCTCCGTTCGGGCCGTTCGAGTTCAAAGGCAAGGTGCTCGGCTCGAAGCGTCCGCTTGCGACTGGCGCCGGGCACCACTCGGTCCTGAACATTCCCGGGACGGACGAGTGGTACATCTGCTACCACAGGCGCCCGATTCCGTCGCTTTCGCCAAACCACCGTGTCACGTGCCTCGACAGAATGTACTTCGACGAGAAGGGCGACATAAAGCCCGTCGTGATGACGGAATGATGCTCCGAACGAAAGAAAAACCAAGATCTTTCTCTTTGCGAATTGCGTCGTGCGTCCGTCAATTATGGTATAATATCACCACAATATGAATGGACAACGGACAAGGTCTGCTGCATGAAAATCCTACAGGTCCTTCCGGAGCTTGAACAGGGCGGTGTCGAACGAGGCACGATTGAAATCGCCTCCGCGCTGACTGCGGCCGGCATCCCCAATGCTGTCGCCAGCGCAGGCGGTCGTCTCGTCCACGCGCTGGAAGAATGCGGGACTGAGCATCTTCTCCTTCCAATCGACAAGAAGAACCCGTTCACGCTTCGCAAGTGCGCGAAGAGACTCGCCGAATACTGCGAGAAGGAGGGCGTTACCCTGATGCATGTCAGGAGCCGTGCGCCCGCATGGGCCGTGAAGTGGGCGTCGAAGATGTGCGGGGTCAAGTGGATTGCGACCTTCCACGGCGTGTACGGCACCTCGCCCCGCATTTTCAAGATACCCTACAACAGGATCATGCTCAAAGGCGAGAGGACGATTGCCGTGTCAGACTACGTCCGCCGCCACATACTCGAGAATTACAGCGGCGTGGACCCCGAGAGGATAGTCCGCATCTACCGCGGCGCGGAGACGGACGTGTTCAGCCCGGACGCAGTTCCCCTCGAGGATGCCGAGGCGAAGAAGACCAAGCAGTATGGGTTCGAGAAGGACCGTCCGGTCATTACGATACCCGGTCGCCTCACGCGTCTGAAGGGGCAGGAGGTCTTCTTTGAGGCCCTGTCGATGATGCGCAATCGCCGCTTCGGAGTCCTGGTCCTTGGTTCGGACCAGGGGCGCGTCGCGTATTCCGACCATCTGCGCACGATAGCTGGCAAGCTTTCGGACGAGACAAGGGTCGTGTTCCGCGACCACACCTCGCAGATGCAGGTGGTATACGCGCTGAGCGACATAGTGGTAAACGCATCTACCCAGCCCGAATCGTTCGGGCGCACGATTACCGAGGCGCAGGCTTCTGGCTGCCTTGTGCTGGCGACGGCGCACGGCGGGGCGTGCGAGACGGTGAAGGACGGCGAGACCGGCTTTCTCGTTCCCCCGGGCGATGCAAAGGCGATGGCCGCGAAGCTTGACGAGATGCTCGAGATGTCCGAGGAGGCGAAGGCGAGGATGCGCGCGGCGGCGGTGGAGTCCGTAAGGTCGAACTTCTCCACCGCGCGCATGTGCGAGGAGACGCTGGCGCTTTACCGCGAGCTGCACAAGGAGGGGGAATGAAGAAGTCTCCGCGCATACTGTTCGTCGGCAACTTCCTGATCCGGCACTGGGGCGCGGGCCGTAGCGGAATCGACATGCGCCTCGAGGCCGGGGCGCTTAGGAACGGGTGGCAGGCGCTGACGTTTTCTGAGCGCGACATAGCCCGCTTCCTTGCGCCGCTGGGCTTTATGCGCGGCGTCGGGGCGAAGATGATGAATGCGCGCCTCGTCAAGACGGTGACCAACTGGAAGCCGGACTTTATCTTCATCGCCCACTGCGACTATGTGACGAACGAGGCTATCGAGGAGATGCGCAAGGCCGCGCCGGGCGTGAGGATTGTCCACATCAACTGCGACCCCCTGGCTAAGGAGCACTGCTGCGACCAGATAAGGCGACGCGTCAACTCCTGCGATGCGATCTTTGTCACGACTGCTGGCGAAAAGCTGAAGGAGTGGACCACCGGCAGGAACATCGTTGGGTTCTATCCGAATCCAAGCGACCCGTCATACGAGACCGAGGACAATTCTCTCAAAACCGAATTCAGTTACGACCTCTTTTTCGCGGGGCGCCCTGCGGACGACGACGAGAGGAAGGACGTACTGGCGAAGCTGCTCCCGAAGATCGACAAGAACGTCAGACTGGGGTTCTTCGGGATGGGGCGCCCGCTTGTCGTGGGCCGTGCGTACGAGGAGGCACTGGCTGCGTCGAAGATGGGGCTTTCCATCAACCGCTTCGAGGGCTGGAAGTGGTATGCATCCGATCGCATTACGCACCTTATGGCAAACGGAATCCTCACGTTCCAGTACGACGGCAATTCGATGCAGGACTTCTTCACGAAAGACGAGACCGTGTACTTCCATACACCTGACGACCTTGTGGAGAGGATATCCTGGTACAACACACACGACGAGACGAGACGCGTGGTCGCGGCGGCGGGGATGCGGAAGTACCGCCGACTTTTCGACGCGCGCCGTGTTATTCGTTACCTCGTGGAGACGGCGGCGGGCGAATCGCATTCCGAGCAATACGAGTGGGCAAAGGAGATCTACTCGTGATCTTCGAGGCGTTCAAGAAGTTTCGTGTCGAGAGGCCAAACGCCCCGGCGTTTCTCGTCGCGTCCGGCGACAGGTCGGTGCCGATATCCTGGAAGCAGTTCACCGACGACATCGCGGCCGTCGTGTGGGCTATCGGGAAGTACTGTCCCAGAGCCAAGATCGGGATTCTCGGAGAGAACTCATACCAGTGGATCGTCGCACACGCAGCGTGCCTCCTCTCTGGCTCGTGCGCCGTTCCGCTTGACGTGAACCTTTCGGCTGACGAGATATGCGAGCGGCTCGCCTTTGTCGACGCGAAGACGCTTGCCCATTCGTCGCTCCACGGCGACAAGGCGCTCGAGGTCGCGCGCCGGATACCGAACATCCTGCGCGTCGGGTTCAGCTCGCTTGCCGCCGACAGCTTTATGGAGGGCGGGCATACGGACGAGGCGTTCGCTCTTTGGGACGGTCCAGGTCCGCAGCGGGAAGAGGAGGACGGATCCCCGACTGTCGCGACGATGGTCTTTACGAGCGGAACGACGACGGTTTCACGCGGTGCGGAGCTTACGCTTGCGGCGATAGAGTCGTTCGCGGAGTCTGGCGGCAAGGTGTTCCAGATGAGCATGTCCGACCGTTCGCTCATGCTTCTGCCGCTTCACCATATCTTCGGGATTGCAGCCACGTACCTGATGCTCGTGAACGGCGTCGCGCTTGGCGTCTGTCCTGACTTCAGGCGTATATACGACGCCGTGAATCGTTTCCGAGTCGATTTTGCATTTCTTGTTCCCGCGCTTGCCGACATCCTGGCGGCGAAGTGCGAACAGCACGGAGTCCGGGACCTAAAGTGGGTGCTTGTCGGCGGCGCGCCGATCTCGCCGCGCACGGACGACCGGCTTGCGGCGCTCGGCATCCGTGTGCTGACGGGATATGGGCTTACAGAAACGGCTGCACTCTTCTCGCTTGCCCCGTGCGGCGAGCCATCTCGCCGCGGAAGCGCAGGAAAGGTCTCGCCACTCCCAGATGTCGAGACAAAAGTGTCGGAGAAGGGCGAGCTAATGGTTCGCGGGCCGAACGTAATGCTGCGCTATCATCGTGCGCCAGAGGAGACTGCCGCCGTCCTTTCGCCGGACGGCTGGTTCAGGACTGGCGACATCGGTCGCATAGACGCGGATGGCTATGTCTGGATCACTGGCAGGGCGAAACGCACGATCGTCCTTTCGTCTGGCAAGAAGATCGCACCCGAGGAACTAGAGGGGCTTCTGCTTTCGTGCCCTGGGATACTTGAGGCTGTAGTGACCGGCGAGTCGGAGAGCCGCACGATAACAGCTGAGATATTTGCGGACATCCCGGAAGTCGAGGTTCGTGGCGCAGTTGCCGTGGTAAACAGGACGCTGCCCATATACAAGCGCATCAAGCGGGTGGTCGTGCGCGGCGCGCCGTTTCCTCGCACGTCGTCGGGCAAGATACGGCTTCCCATCGCGCCGCCGCCTAAGTCGCGACAGAAGAGTCGCCATGCGTTGCCCGTTCCGCACGGCTGGTGGCTCGCGCTTGCGCTTCTCGCCATTGTCGCGCTTGCGCTTGTTGTAATAGCTGTCTGCTTCATACTCTTCCTTTCTACTGGAGCCGAATGAGATTGCGTCGCAGATATAAGAGGCTCCTGAGGGCCTTGCGCCGCCCGTTTGAATGGGTGGGCGTCTTTCTTGGCTACCTTGTCCTCTCGAACCTGCCTCGTCGCGCAATGCTCGCCGTGTGCGATTTGGCCGCCGGCGTTATGTACTTTTTCGACAGGCGCGGCCGTGCGCTTGCGCTCGCCAACTTGCGCGTCATCTACGGGCGCGATGTCGTCGGCGCAGATAAGATTGTACGTCGTTCCTACCGCAGTATGGCGAGGACCGTCGGGCACGCGTTCTGGACTTGCCGCAACGCGAAGGCGCGCGCGGCCGCCGCGGGCGAGATGTGCGAGGAGGGGAAGTTGTTCCTCGCTGCGAACCGACCTGCCGTCACAGTGTCGGCGCATCTTGGCTGCTGGGAGATACTTTCGCAGCTTGCGTTCCTTGAGGGGCATCGGATGATGTCGGTCGCAAAGGACATTGGCACTGATGGCATAACACGTCTTCTTATGAAGGCGCGGCGTTCGATCGGGCAGGAGATTGTCCATGCAGACGGCGCTTTCCGCCCTCTGATGCAGGGGCTTAAGGACGGCAAGTCTCTTGGTCTTCTCGTCGACCAAGTCGTGAAGCCGAAGAACGGCGGAATTTGGGTACGTTTCTTGGGGATGCCAGTGCCGGTTTCGGCCGCGCCTGCGTTCTTCGCGGCGAAGGGCAAGGCGCCTGTGGTCATTGCTTGGAGCCGTCCGCTAAAGGACGGGCGCTGGCGCTGCGAGATTATCAGTTCCTATCGGCCGGAAGATGCCCGCGACATCTGGGGGTTTACGCAGAAATGCATCCACGACCTGGAGCGCGTGATCCGCCGCCATCCGTCATGCTGGGTGCTCAACTACCGCTATTTCAGAAAGAAACCAAACGCACAGGAGCTCGCGCAGCTTGAGAGACGCGAGAGTGCGGTAACTGCAATGGCAGCCGATAAGAGAAAGATTTCTTGTGGGCAGGCTCACGAAGGGAATATACAATGATCAAGTTGTTCGTTAAGGTCGCGATGCTTTTCGTGTTTTGGAGGCCGGCGAAATGGCGCAAGAGCTTCAAGATGAAGCTTGAATCGCGTCTGTATTCGGGCGTTGTCCGTCGTCGTGCGAAAAAATGCGGTCGGCTTCTCAATGTGCTTGGTCCAGGTGTCAACGTGACTTTCAACACTACCATCGGCGAGGGAGTTGGGTTCGGCAAGAACGTCAAGATACGTGGCGACGGCCCTGTTTTCATCGGGAAGTTCACCGCAGTAGCCGAGGATACCCTGATCTACACCCAGGTGCATGACTACGACCACGCGGATATGATTCCGTTCGGCGGCGGTTTCACGTATCCCGAGACGCATATAGACGACTATGCGTGGATAGGCATGAGGTCGATCGTCCTGCCCGGTGCGCACATCGGCGAAGGCGCAATCGTGCAGGCGGGAAGCGTGGTGATGGGCAAGGTCCCGCCTTGTGCAATCGTTGCAGGCAACCCGGCGAAGGTTATAGGATGGCGAGACATAGCCCACTACAACAAAATCAAGGCGGTCATTGGCGAAAAGCCGGTGGAGCCCCCTGCGGGGGAGTTTAAAGTTGAAAGTTCAGAGTTGAAAGTTGAAAGCTCGAAGTCGAATGTCGAAAGTTCGAAGTTGCATGACGACCGACTTACCGACATATTCTGCGGCGTGTTCTCCGTAACGCCGGAAGAGGCCGTTGCGATGAAGTACAAGGAACATCCGGCTTGGGACTCGGCCGGGCAGATGGCGCTCGTCGCGGCACTTGAGCGCGAATTCGGCCGTACGCTCTCGCCCGAGGAAATCTACCGCCTCAGGTCTTACGCCGATGCAATGGACATAGTAAAGCCAAAGGCCGAAAGTCAGAAAGCTCCCGTGCCAAGCACCAGTCACCAGGCGCCAAGCACTGTCTTCGACCTCGACCACGACGGAATCGCTGTCGTGTACGACGGTCGCGAGGTGACGTTCCGCGAGCTGAAGGCAATGGGCGAGAAGCTTGTCGCGGGCATTGCGCCGCGCACTGTCTGGCTTGTAAAGGCGGCGAATACGCCTGAAACGGTTGCGCTTTATGCCGCATGCATAAACAATGGCATTGTGCCGCTGATGCTTCCGGAGAAGATCGACGAAGCGCTCTATGAAAAGTTGAGGGCGACATACGAAGGCGCAAAGGTTCACGAGGACCTTGCGCTTCTGCTCTCCACCAGCGGTTCGACAGGAAGCCCGAAGCTCGTTCGCTCGTCGTACTCTGACCTGAAGACCGATTGCCGCTGTGCAGCGGAAGACCACCGGCTTTCGAGAGACGACGTATTTCTTGTCCCGCTTCCGCTTTGCTATGCATTCGGAGTCCAAGTGATGAGCGCATGTCTTTATGTCGGTGCGACGATGGTGCTGAGCTCTAAGACGGTCATGGATCCCGGTTTTGCAGACCTGATGGACTCTTCCGGCGCAACGCACTTTGTCGGCGTGCCGTATATGTACGAAATGATGGATCGGCTCAACTACTTCTCGCGCAACTTCCCGAGATTGCGCAACCTGTCGATTTCAGGCGGGGCGCTAGGGCCCGCGCTTCGGCGCAAGTACGCCGAATGGGCTCGTGGCGCAGGCAAGGTGTTTTGCGAGATATATGGGCAGACCGAGACGCTTGCGTACATGGCGAAACTCGAGACGAGCGAGGAGCCGGATCGAGTCGGCTCGATCGGCAAGGCGTCGTCTGGCGGACGCTTCTCGCTGAAGGAGGGCGGAGAGCTTGTCTACGAGGGACCGATTGTCGCGATGGGCTATGCGACATGCGCCGAGGATCTCCTCAAGGGCGACGAGTGGAAGGGTGTGCGCGAGACTGGCGACATGGCGACGATTGACGCCGAGGGCTATGTCACGCTTACGGGACGGGCATCGCGCTTCATCAAGATTTTTGGCAACCGCGTGTCGCTGCAGGAAGTGGAGAACATTCTGAAGGACGCGTTCCCCGCTTCGTCGATCGCGGCGACTGGCGCGGACAACGACCTGCACGTGTTCGCCACGGCTGCGTCGGCGGAGGAGATCGAGAGGATGCTTGTCTCTAAGCTGCATTTCAACGCGACCGTGATGAAGGTTCACGTGCTGGACTCAATGCCGCTCAACGCGAACGGCAAGACTGACTACCAAGGATTGAAGGCGCTATGTCTGCAGACGAAATAGACAATCTGTTGAAGAGCGGTGCGGCGAAGCGGCTTGGCATCGGGTCGCGGCGGGCGTGCTACACCCTGCCCGGCGGGCGTCTTTGCGTCAAATGCTACCGCAGTGACGCCGAAATCGCCGAGGGAAAGCATCCTGGACGTCTGCCGTTCAAGCCCATCGCGCCGGCGGTCGCGCAGGAGATATCCCGCTTTCGCTTCGACAAGAAGCGCAACACGTGTTGCCAGGAGTACGCATACTGGAAAGAACTAAAGGAACGCCTTGCGCCGGACGACATGGCATTTCTCCCGTCTGTCATGGAGACTGTCCTCGTCCCGTCCAGGGGATGGTGCGTGGTAGAGGAACTGATATCAAACGCCGACGCTTCTCCGGTGAGGAAATTCCACGAGGAGTGGTTGTTGGCGGGTGGGGAGATGCGCGCCAGACTGATTGAATCGCTGGATGCGTTCGCGGAATTGATAGAGCGTCATGCCATACGCATATACGATCCGCAGAACATCCTCGTGCAGAAGCTCGCCGACGGTTCCATAAGACTTCGCGTGACGGATTTCGAGCCGGCCTCGAGGACGCTTGTGCCGTTCGACCGCCTGTCGTCGGCGATTGCGAGGATGAAGATACGGCGGCGCATGGTGCGCTACCGCCGTTCATTCGGCATATACAAGGGCTCGAATATGCCCTCCGTCGCCGCATTGCAGGCTTTGCCGCCCGTGAACGTTATATGCATGAAGTGGGGGGACTACTACACGGCGGATTACGTGAACAGACTGTATGCCGGGGTTCGGCGCAATCTCGTGCGACCCTTCCGCTTTGTGTGCATGACGGACGACTCGACAGGGTTCGCGCCAGGCATCGAGGCGGTGCCTTTCCCCGACGATCCGAAGGTTCCGGGCAAGTACGTGCCGCGCGAATGGCCGAACATCTTTGCGAAGCTAGCCGTGTTCAAGGACGGGTTCGCGGGCCTCTCCGGGCCGACGCTCTTCCTCGACGTGGACCTCATCGTAACAGGGCCGCTCGACCGGTTCTTCGCCTACAAGCCCGGCGAATTCTGCATAATACACAACTGGGTGGAGAGGCGGAAGTCGCTGTTTCGCAAGATGCCGGACATCGGCAACTCTTCGTGTTTCCGCTTTGAGGCCGGCAAGTCCAACGGAGTGTGGGAGACGTTCCTCCGCGAAAAGGACATCCCCGGACAGGCCGCGAGGTTCCAGCTTGGGTCGCAGAAATTCCAGACATACGCGATGATGAAGACGGGCAAGGTGAATTGGTGGCCGTCCGACTGGGTGTGCTCCTTCAAGAGACAGCTCATACCCGCATTTCCCCTAAACAAGATTTTTGTTCCGTGGCGTCCTCCGAAGAACGCCTCGATAGTGGCGTTCCACGGACAGCCCGACCTGCCGCAGGCCCTTGAGGGCTACTACTGCAAATACGACAAGCCGGCCAAGATGCACCTCACCTGCAAGCCGACGAAATGGATTTTGGAATACTGGCATGAGTGACACTATCCGTCCAGAGCTGCATCTCTTTGTCATTTGGTCGACGGCCCTGCCGTTGGCGGACAGGATGCTGGCCGACATGGCGCGCCGCCTGGAAATCGTCTGGCGGAGAGAATTCCCCATTGAGGGCCGTGCGCGCGATTTCTACCGCCGGTTTTATGCGCACATGCGGCTTGACGGCAAGCGCAAGGAAAAGTCCTGCGGAAAAGGCCCTTACATGCTTGTCGTCGTGCGCGACCCAGTTCCCGAATACGTGAATTCGCCAAGCGGCAACGCTGTGAATCGGACGATGCTGGAGCTTAAGGCGCGCTATCGCGAATGGGCCTTGCGCGGCTATCGGGTGCATGGCACATTGACGCGCGAAGAATTTGCTCGCGACATAATGGTCCTGACCGGGCACTCCGCTGCGGAATGGGCGCTTGGCGTTCCAGACGGCGCAATCGGGCCGTGCCTGCCGCCGCTTGCGTCCTTGCCGCCCGTGCCTGGACTTCTTGAACGGATCCGGTTGCGACGGGCGCAGAAGAAGGCCTGTGCCAAAAAGCGGAAACGCCTTTCCAAGCGGCTCCGCGCCGCCTGGTGGGACGTGATAACCTCGGAGGGTTCGGCAATGGGACTCTTTGATTGTCGCGTCTTGCTTGAGAACAAGCTCGTCAACGACATATTCTTCGAAGGCACGTTCAAGGGCGAGCCGTGCATCGTAAAGTGTTCGTCGCGTGCACCCGAGTCTATCGAAAATGAATACAAGATGTCCCGCCGCCTAAATGCCGTCGCGCCAGTCTGCGCCGAGCCGCTTGCGCTGTGGCGCTCGCCCGACGGAAGGCGCGCGTTCGTCGTGACGCGCAGGCTTCCAGGTCCGTCGCTTGCCGGCATACTCGCGAAGGGCGTCGGCGAGGAAGAGGCTGTCGGCGTGCTGGAGGACATGATCCGCATCGCCGACGCGCTGATAAAGTCCGGCATAGTCTGGCGTGACATAATTCCCGACAACTTCATGCGCGACTCGGACGGACACCTCAAGATTATTGACGCGCAGTTTGCAATCGACCGCAACGACTTCAGGGAGGATCCGTTCCTCCTGAAGAACTGGAGCTACCGCATGCTGACATTTGCGCACCATCCTATGACGGCGGGCTACGGATGGAACGACGCGGCGATGATGCTCTTCTACACCTGGAAGCTTTCCGGCTCCGCCCGCGCACAGGAGCTGTGCGACAGGCTGCGCACGATGTCCGATGCGTCCAACTTCACGGTGGAGTACGGCGGCATGGACCGTTTTCGCATGCGCATTGCGCTTGCCGTCCTGCGCATGCAGCGGGCGATTGCGGGACTGCGCGGCGGAAGTGCCGCGCTCGACACGCGCATAGCCCGCGCCGAGGCGTTCCTCAAGAGGGACTGCGACCTTTGGGAAAAGACACTGGGGATCAAGACATGATACCCAAGGTCATTCACTTCGTCTGGCTCGGCGCCACGCCGAAACCGCCGATCGTGCTAAAGTGTATCGAATCGTGGAAGCGCGTATGTCCTGGATGGGAAATCCGCGAATGGGGCGACGAGGCTCTCGAAGGCGTAGGCAACCGCTACCTTCGCGAGGCCGTGGAGCATCGCAAGTGGGCGTTTGCGGCGGACTACCTGCGGCTGAAGATACTCAACGACCACGGCGGGTTCTACCTGGACTCGGACCTCGAGCTTCTAAAGCCCATTGACGAGTTTTGCGCATGCGACTTCGTGACGGGCTTCATAGACCGTCCGCCTAACGTCTTCCTGAACATGTGCTTTCTCGGAGCGGCGAAGGGGAACGGACGCATCGCCGAAATGCTTGCGGAATACGAGCGCATTTCGTTTGTCGGCAAGGACGGGGAACTGGACCAGATGCCGAACGTCGTTCGTTTTGCGCGGTATTTCGCATCGCGTGGGTTTGATTTTTCGAATGCGCATGCGGAGGTGCGGCTATCCCCGACCGAGCGCATCTACCCTGTCGAGGTGTTCAACTCCCGCGGGGGCTATGCCTTCCACCACTACGCCGCTTCGTGGCTTGACGACTGGACGCGCAAGGTGTGGCTGCGCTGCGGCGGATTGAAGCTTGTGCGCTTCAAGCGGAGGCTCGAGGCCGCGTCGCAGAGTCCGGCTCTGATGCAGGACGAACGCGCTCTGCTTTCGCTGTCATTTGGGAAACGGAAGAGAATCATCCTTATCGGGAGCGGCAAATGAAGATATCCGTCGTGATGCCAGTCTACAATGTGGCTCGGTTTCTGCCGGAGTGCCTTGAATCGCTGCGTGCGCAGACATTCCGCGACTGGTCCTGTCTGCTCGTGGACGACGGCTCTACGGACGGCTCTTCGGAGATATGCTGCGACTACTCGGCGAAGGACGCGCGCTTCACCGTCAAGCGAACGGAGAATCTGGGGGCGTCAAATGCGCGTAAAACGGGCTTCTCTTGTGCGGACGGCGACGCCGTGTATTTCTGCGACTCCGACGACCTTCTCCATCCCGGGCTGCTGGAGACCCTCGTCTCCGCGATAGAGACGACCGCGGCAGATTTCGCCTATGTCGGCGCGAGCGAGTTCCCGGAAGACGGCAAGCCGCTATTCCGCACTCCATCGGCGCCGCCTGAGGTCGTCGACGATCCATTCTCTCTATACGTGCGGCAGAAGTGCGGCCTCGCCCTGTGGCACTGCCTCTTCCGCCGGGAGGCGATTAAACGCATTCCGTTCTACGGGGACATACGGCGCGGCGAAGACCGGTTCTTCATCTACAGCTTCCTCCTGTCGTCGCCGCGCATGGCACTCGTGGACGCCGAGATGTACGGCTATCGTCAGCGCACGGGGTCGCTCGTGCGCACGGTGACCGGGGAAAGCGCTGTTGCGGGATACGCCACGGTGATGCGCCGTCTGGCCGCCGCATACGCCGGCGACGGCAGGCTTGACGCGCTTCGCAGGGGCGAGTTCGTCTTCCTTGCGAAATGCATCGTGAGGGAATGCGGACAGGGCGCTGCCGGGCAGGGTCTGCCGCGCTGCAGGGAGATCGTCGGCGGACTTTTCAGGGACGGAGTTCTGCGGTTCCGCGATTTCGGGCCGAAGTGGGCGTGGCGGATGTTCAGATTCGCACGAAGGCCTCGCACCCCGTAAGCATGAAGAGGTTCCAGAGGAGGCGCTTGCGGAAATGCAGTTTGCGCCTGAGGTCGATGCCGATTGAATAGAGACTCCGAATTCCTGTGCGCAGTGCGCGTGACTCCTCGCGCGTCAGTCGCAATCCGTTCTTGAGCGGAAGGAACAAGTTTACGTGCGCCGACACGTCGAATCCGTCGAGGAAGCCCTTTAGCTGGCGCTCGTTCAGGCCCATCGCCTGTGGAAGCGTCGTCGCGAGAGTCCTGAACGTCTCGATATGGGAAAGCATCGATTCGGGCCTGGGATTCAACCATCCGCCCGCCGCCGTCGCGCGCCAGGCGTATCCGGCCCAGTCGATGCGCACGTACTTCCTGCATCGCGGCAGGGCGGTGTAGTGCCAGCGGAAGTCTTGCTCGACGCGAACGCCGGGCGGGAAGGGCAGGTCGACGAATACGTCGTGGCGGTATAGGTTGAGCCATACCTCGCAGGGAATCTGCGCCTTGAGCCCAGCGAGCCATTCGCAGATGCCCGCCCTGTCGGCGACCTTGACCTCCGTGTTGGGGGATGGCCCGTCGTCGGGAAACTTGGGTTCCGTGGCCTCGTCGAACATGAGCTTTTTGCATCCGGTTATATCGGACTGGTATTTCTCCGCTAGGTTGAAAAGCGTCTCAAGGTAGCGCGGATGGTATATGTCGTCCTCGTCAAGGAAGGCGAAGTATTTCCCGCGCGCGGCGGCAAGGGCGGTGTTCCGCGCGACGGAAGTGCCGCCATTCTTCTGGTGGATGACCCTTAGCCGCGCATCGGATGCCGCGAATTCGTCGACAAGCGCACCCGAACCGTCCTTTGACTCGTCGTCCACGAGAATCCACTCCCAGTCTTGGAAAGTCTGTGCCTGCATCGAGGCGAAGGTTTTCCGCAGGAATCTGACGCCCTTGTAGACGGGGGTTATTACTGATATTGAGGGGTGGACAGTCATTGACGCTGTTTCCCGAACATTCTGCCGATTCGTGCCTTCGCCTTTGCAAGGAAGAGTCCAAAGCGGGTGTCGACGTTGTACTTCATCATGTTCGTCTTGAGCTTATAGGCTTTGCGTTCGGCCTTCGTGCGGTAGTCGCGCACCGATGTTCCTAGGGACAAAAGCGCCGTTGCAGCATCTTTGGCGCGGACGTCCTTCGTCTCGTCGTAGTAGTCAAAGCGGATTTCGGTAATCCCTTCGGCGGGGACTGTGACTGAGCGTTTTTCGAATGGGATGCTTCGGTCCAGGGTGAAGTGTATTATGTCGAATGCGGCATTGGGAAAGGCCCGCGACAAGTCCGCGCGGGCCTTTGCCAGATCCTCCAGAGAGGGTGCTCTGTCGCCGCCGGCGTTCGCAGAGTTGATATAGACGACCAGAACGCACTTTGCCTTTGCGATGAGATCCAGGAGCCGTTTCTCGCGGCGAGCGTACTTTGCCACGACTTGGGTGTAGCTGTTCTCTATGGGGCCGTCGGTGAAGTCGTGGAGATGGTAGAGGCCTGTCTTTGTGTTGCGGAACATGCCGAGTCCGTTGATTGGATTCGTGCCGTTGTAGACGAAGTCCTCTTTTGCGAGCCAGCCGTCGAAGCGGCGAATGACGAGATCGACGCGCTGAGGAAGCGTTCCTCCGGCGATCCAGTCCAGAGGGAACGACGCGAACTGCAATTGCGCGGTGCGCAGCGTCAGCGAGCAGGCGCACGCCTGTCCGAGGCTGAAGGCAAGGTCGTATTCTCGTTTCGTCTGCATGGTCATTCCATCTCGAACTTGAACGGATGCTTCTTGGGGAGTATCTTTGAGGGCGAGAACTCCGTAAACAGGGCTTTCCAGCCGGCCGGGTCGCCGAGCTTTGGCTTGACCACGGAGCTGCCGGGGTTGAACGCGTAGACTGAACGGACGATGCGGTTTGGCGCAGGGGCTATCCGCCTCCTTGCGGCGCGTTCCGTCACGACAATGAGTTTGTAGTTGCGCGCGCCGCGGTCTTCGAGCGCACTCTGCACATCGTCTATCATTTCCGAGGCGCCTTCTTCCTTGGCCACTTTGGTGTGGACTCTGTATATGAGCGCCTTGGACGAGTCGTCCGACAGTATCCGCGTAAGTTTTTCGTTGAGGTATGCGAGGCGCTGGACAAGCTCCGCCTTGTCCTTCTCCAGCACCTCGGGCGACAGGTCGGCGGGCTGCGAGTTTGCCATCAACTTGCCGTGGAAAGCGATGCCCGTCCTGTTGCATACCCACATCGCGCTTTTTGCATGCCATGAGAATCCTTCGCACCCTATGTGCTCGGGATGCCGCAGAGCATCGGCGAGATTCGCGGGTTTTCCGCAGGACGCCCAGGCAAAAGGCGTCGAATCGACGAACCCCCAGGAAAGCGAGAATCTGAACGCCGGCTCACAGTTCATTCCCAGGGAGAGCACATGGTCGAACTTCTTCCTGCGAAGCTTTGCCATCAGAATGCGCGGGAAAAGAAATTCCCTGATCCGGTCGAATTCGCGTCGACGCCGGTACAGGAAGTACTCCCATTCGTTGTTGACGCATGCTTCACGCATCTTCGCCTCGCGAGTGACCTTGTTCTTTGCCTTGATCTCGCGGCGCGTTCTGTATTCGCGAACGGAGGCAAGGGACTTCAAGACTGCGGCGCATTCGCCGAGACGGACCGCATGGTCGGGCTTCCCAGAGGCGTAGTCCTTGAAATCAAACGCCACGCGCGTAAAGCCGTCGCCGAGGTCTTCTACAATGCGCTTCTCGAACGGACGTCCCTGCTCAAGCGAAAACATGAGGAAGTCGACTTTGACGCGCGGATACAGCGTCTGTAGCCTTCGCTGGGCTTCGCGGCATGTTTCTACGTCTGCAGCGGGATGCGTCGGTGTATCCATGTAGACGGCCAGGATGCTTGATTTCGCCTCGGACAGGAGCTGCAGGAACCTCTTGACCCTCCTGTCGTACTTGGCCTTTATGGCGGGATATGCCTCGTGCAGTGGAATGTCGGGGGTGAAGTCGTGCGGGTAGATTATTTTGGTGCGTTTGTTTATATAGAGGTCCTTGCCGCTTTCTGGGTTCTTCCTGACGAACTTGAGATCCTCCTCCTCGAACCACCCGGCGAAGCCCGACGCGATGACGTCAACCCGCAGCAGCAAGTCGGGACCCTGTGGCGTAAGCTGGTAGGTTATCCAGTCCCACGGCAGCGAAAGGAGCTGAAGACCTGCACTGCGGAGAGACTGGGTACAGGCGCAGGCACGCCCCAATCCGAACACAAAATCGTAGTTTTTCATAGTTTTGAGAGTAGTTCAATAGTATAAAACATTTCCGTGTGGAAAGTCAACCCCCAACTGTGGTATAATATCCTCAAACTGAATTGCAATCCACGAAATCGCTCAATGTCGAAAACGCTTTGCATAGTTCATGTCTTCTATCCGGAATTCTGGCCGGAGATAGCATCGTGCCTTCGAAACATCGATGAACCACTTGATTTGATCGTGACATACGTGGACGAGTCGAAGGGCATCCCGGAGATGGTGCGCAAGGACTTCCCAGAAGCGCGGTTTATCCTGTGCGAAAACCGAGGCTTCGACATCTGGCCGTTCCTCAAGGCGCTTAAGGCCGTAGACCTCTCTGCGTATTCTGTTCTCGTAAAGCTTCATACGAAGCGCGACGTGAAACGAGGCGGACGTCCGCTTGTCTTCAATCACTGCGATTTCGCCGAGAGTGCATGGCGTGAATATCTCCTCGGCTTCATTCGCGATGCCGAGTCGTGGCGGGCGACGACGGCTCGGTTGTCGCAGCCAGGCGTCGGGATGGTGGCCGACCGTCATGTGATCCTGCGTCGCGACGACACGCCGTGGTTCAACACTCGTCGCACCATGGATCTCGCAATCTCGCTCATTCGCGACCTATACGGCGTTTCGGTGCGCCATGGCACACAATTCGTCGCGGGCACTATGTTTGCGGCAAGGCCATCGGTATTCGCAAAGCTGCTTAACCGCGAGTGGACGGTTGACGACTTCGCCGAATCCGTCCATGACGGCACCGAGCAGATGGCTCATGTCCTTGAACGAGCGCTGGGCATTGCCGTCACGGCGGAAGGGTTGCGTATAGACTCCTTTGACGGACATCTTGGCTTGTGGCGCGCGGCGGTGACAGTACGCGGATTTCTGCTGTCGGTGTTGGAGTTCCTGTGGTCTGACAGCAAGCAGACGTCAGGGCGGCGCATCATAAAGATGTTCGGCATATCGATTTACCGTTCTGGCCACAGGTTGGGCATACCAGAGGAGGAAAATTGCGTAGTCGTAGAACCCCCGCGCGACCCTCTTTCCTATTCAGACCTTCTCAATGCATACGCATTGCGCGCGACTGCGCTCCACGACGGACGTATCGTTCGCGTAATTGGCGACAATCCTTGCGCGCTTTCGCCGTTCGGATGGAACCCGCTGCGCAGGATCCGATCGCGCCGTTTCCTGAAAAAGTTCCTCAAGCCGGCAGTCGGCAGGGTGCCCAAGGGGGCAGAGCGTGCAGACATGGGGCCTAATCCCGTTCGGCTGGCGAAGGTCGATTCCTGCTGGCTCAACCTGGCGTCGTCACGCGCGGACGGTTGCAAAACGCTTTTCGTTCATTTCAGAAAGCGATCCAAGGAGAACGTCTCGGCCGCAAGATCATTCGCAAGAGCCCATTCGGCAAAGGTCAGGTTTTTCTTTGACGATTCCGGCTGCGGCGGGCCGATCCAATACGTTGACGCCGTGGCCAACTCTACCTGGGTAATGACAGATACTGAACTTGGCTCCGACTTTGCAGCCGCTTTCGGCAAGGATATGGTTGCGCCAATTTTGCAGGGAGGCATTCATGCGGGCTGAGCTACATATGATTGTCCTTTGGGAAAAGGCCAGGAGTGAAGAAGCGCGAATAATGGAGGACGTGGCGCGCCATGTCGAAATAGTGGCGACAAAGGAACTTGCCTGGCCCGATGCGCCTGTCGATTGCTTCGGCCGGTTCTACGGGGCGAAGCTCCAGGAGGCGGCAGGCAAAGTCACGGTGTGCGGCGGCGGTCCGTTCTTGATGCTTGTGGTGCGAGACAGGAATCCGCGGTACGGATGGCGTGAAACGTCCAGAGGATGCGAGTACGTAAATCTGAGCCTGTTCGAGATGAAGTCCCGCTACCGCGAATGGACCGGTGGAGGACACAGGGTGCACACCACAAACAGTGTCGCTGAGTTCCGTCGGGACATATTCCTTCTGACAGGCCGTACGGCGGCGGAGTGGAACGATGGAACGCCTGAAGGCGATATTTGCGTACTGCCCGGTCGCAACGGATGGCACGATCTTCGCGCGCTCTTTCGGGCCCTTGGCGAAACCATGCCGTACGCCGTGCTTCGCAATTCCGAAATGCTGCCGGACTGTTTCGACCCGTCCCTGCATGGCGACATTGACCTTCTCGTGCCTGACGCCGAAGAATGCGCGGGCGTTCTCGGCGCCCGCAAGGTATTTCCAGCGGCGAACCGGGTCCATTATGAGGTTGTGGTTGGCGGTAAACCGGTGCGTTTCGACTTCCGCTTCGTTGGCGACGGTTACTATGACATTCGATGGCAACGCGCGATTCTCGACAATGCCATCGAGTCCGACGGTGTGCGCCGCCCGGCTCCTGTCGACGCATTCTACGCCCTCGTCTACCACGCATTGTACCAAAAATGCGTCATGGCGCCAGACTACGAGGGAAAATCCCTCGCATTGGCGCAGGCTGCGGGAATACCTGGCGAGACCTTCGCCGAGTGGCTGCCACTTCTGGAAGACTTCCTCGCATCGCACCGTTACCAAGTGACGAAGCCGTTGGATTCCAGCGTGTATCTCGACCCATGGCTGCCCGGATGGCATTCGGTGGCGGAGGAAATCAACAGGCTCTTTCCTCTTGAGGACCTTAGGCCAATGGGGCTTGAACGTCGCCATGTCAGCCAGTGGTTGCCGACGCTCCTCTTCACGGCCAATGCAGGCGGCGACAAGGTGCTCGTCAAATATTCGCCTGTTGCGCCTTTTGCCATATCTAACGAATGGTCTTTCGCTCGGCGATTCCGCGAAATTCGCCCTGATCTTTGCGTAGAGCCGGTGGCGTGGCATCGAATGGGCGATGGCGCTTTCGTCGTGTTGAAATGGATGGTCGGGAATACGCTGCAGGATTTGCTTGACCGAGGGGTCGTCTTCTCGCAAGAACAGACGGCGACGCTTGTCAAGGACATGAAGGACATCTCCGACACGCTTGTCGCCGCGAATATCGTCCATCGCGACATTCGTCCCGCCAACATGATGGTGTCTCCTGACGGGCATGTCCGGATATTCGACTTCCAGTTCGCCGTGAACAGGGACGACCCGCGCGAGCAGAAGTATTTCGTGGACCGCCACGTGGAGCTTCTGTGGGTGTTGGGCGACATATACGCTGACGGACACGGCAAGTGGAATGACAGACGGGCGATGATGCGCTGCCTGCAAACCCTGCCGGACTGTCCGGAACGCGTGCGGGCCATATCCGAAATATCAAAAGACGTAGAGACGCACAACCGAACCGCAAACCTGCCGAAAGGTCTTCGGCGCGTATACATGAAGGAGTATCTGAAACTTGAGAGAAAACGCCGTAGGCATAGACTGCTTTTCCGAAAGGACAAGCCTGTCGACGTGCGGCGTTGGGAGTTCCTGAAATACGTGCTTTTTGAATGGGGCGAGTTCTGACGGTGCAAGACGGAGACTAAGACATTTTATGGCTAAAAACGACATCAAGGGCAAGATAGAGTATCGCAGGGAGTTCTTTGACCGGGACTACACTGTGCGCGAGGCGTATGCCCGTGTGTGGAAGTACGCGAGGAAATACAAGATACGACTCGCGATAGGCGTCGTGTGCGGAATGGCGACGGCAGGAACGCTCGTTCCGTTCTTTCAAATTGTCCAGCCTGCTCTTCATCACGTAGAGTCGCACGATGCCGAAGTCGAAGTCGGTTCGCGCATGGAGACTCCCAAAGCCGCAGCCCCGGTTTCCGCCGAGGAGGTTGCAGGTGCCGCCGCTTCGACTACCGCGGCCATGAAAAAGCCGAAGAACGCATTCGAGAAGGAGATTGCCAAGAACTCCAAGCTCCCGGGATGGTATCCGAAGGTCGAGAAATGGGCTGCGAAGCTCGGAATCAGGCTTCAGGACGAAAAGGGAGGCATGGGCGGGGCTTTGGTTCTCATTGTGTGCTTCATAGTGCCGGTCGTTGCGCTCCTGCGTCTTGGGCTTATGTACCTCAACCACTACTGCCTAAGCTGGTCTGGAGCGCACGCGGTCACTGACTTGCGGCAGGAAATGCTCGAGCATGTGCAGAAGCAGAACATGCAGTTCTTCGGGCGTGTCGACATGGGGCAGGTCCTTTCGCGCATCTACGGGGACCCTCACCAGATACAGATAATCCTGTCCACAATCCTTTCGGAGGTCGCGCTTGCCCCGTTCGAGATTTTCGTGGCAATCGGCTTTATCGTATGGTTCGCCGTCGCGAATCACATGCTTCCAACCCTCTGCCTCATTTTCATCGGGTTCCCGCTTTTCGTCCTCCCGGTACAAATGCTCGGACGCAAGATTAAGAAATGGGCAAGGAAGACGCTTGAGCGCGCGTCAATGATAGGCGCCAAGATACACGAGATACTTACGTGCATCCGTGTCGTGAAGAGCTATCACACCGAGGAGCACGAGAACGTCCAGTTCGCCAAGACGAACCGCTACATGCTGAAGTCCACGATGCGCGCGCTACGCCTCGGGCTCATGGTGGGCCCGACGGTTGAGACGGTGGGAATCCTGCTCCTCTGCGGCTTCGTGGTTTGGTGCTTCATCAAGGGCATCAAGATATCGGACGTCGTTCCGATGCTCGCGCCGTTGCTAATTATCTACAAACCCGTGAAGCAGCTCTCGAAGCTGCAGGTGCAGATCGAAAACTCGCTTGCCGCCCTCAGCCGAATCTACTCCTTGCTCGACATGCACATGGAGCTGCCCGAGGCCCCGAATCCCGTGCGCAAGTCGTCGTTTGACGACAAGATCGTTTTCGACGACGTTACCTTCCGCTACGACACCGCAGACCGTGACGCCGTTTCGCACGCCTCGTTCGAGGTGCCGCGCGGCAAGATGGTCGCGGTCGTTGGAGGGACGGGCTCTGGAAAGTCGACGATGAGCGGACTCCTTGCGCGTTTCTACGATCCGCAGTCGGGGCGCGTGTCGATCGACGGAACGGATCTCCGCGAAGTCGACATTGGCGATCTGCGACATCTCGTTGGCGCCGTAATGCAGGAAACGCTCCTCTTCAACGACACGATCGAGAACAACATCCGCTATGGCTCGTTCGATGCAACCCACGAGCAGGTCGTTGCGGCCGCCAAGCTCGCAAACGCCCATGACTTCATAGTTTCCCAGCCCGACGGATACGACCGCATTGTCGGCGAAAAGGGTTTCGCGCTTTCCGGCGGCGAGCGCCAGCGAATCGCAATTGCGCGCGCGATACTCAAGAACCCTCCGATTCTCATCCTCGACGAGGCTACGAGCGCACTCGACACCGTCACCGAACGGCTCGTCCAGGACGCGCTCGAGAAACTCATGGCGAATCGCACGACTTTCGCGATAGCGCATCGCCTTTCCACGATTCGCCACGCGGACCTCATCCTCGTCATGGACGGAGGGAAGATCGTTGAGCGCGGCACGCACGACGAACTGATCGCGAAGAACGGCGTCTACAGCAAGCTCTGCGAAATGCAGCAGATGACTTGATCTTCTCTGAAATGAAGACCGCACTCTACACGATCTTCCGCTGCACGAACTACGGTGCCGTCCTCCAGGCCTTCGCGCTTGCCCGGACGTTGCGCGGCATGCTTGGCGAAGATGCGGTTGACGTGATCAACCACAGGATGGACCCGCGTGACACGCACCTCCTCGGGAAGATATCGAATCCCGCGACTCCGTGGTTTCAGCGTTGGATCAACCGCCGCAAATTTGCCGCGCGCTACTTTAGGCCCGACCTCTTCGAGCTTAGGCGCACTATGACGGTGCGGCTTATCGACGAGTTCATCAAGCCGACGCCGCGCATCCTCGTGCGCCCGGAGGAGCTTGCTGCGCTGCCGCAGTATTCTACCGTGGTGGTGGGCAGCGACCAGGTCTGGAACCCAGGGCTCAACGCCGACTTCGGGCGAAACCAGTATCTTGCGACCGACCTGCGCGACGGGCAGGATCGCGTCGCATACGCCGCGTCGTTCGGTGTCTCGGAACTTCCCGAGGCCTGCCGCGGCGAATATGCCGCGGCGCTTGGGCGTTTTCGCCGAATTACCGTGCGCGAGGAGACGGGTGCCGCGATATGCGAGTCGCTTCTCTCGGTGCGTCCGCCTGTCGTACTCGATCCCACCATGCTGCTGACGGCAGAGGAATGGCGCGATGCCGTTGCACGCGGCGCATCTGCCGCGGAAGGTCCGCATGTCGCCGCGTACTGGGTGCGCACGGTATCGCAGGCCGATGTAGACGCCCTTGCCGCGTTTTCCCGTATGCGTGGCGTTCCCGTTCGGTTGATGAGCGCAGGTCCGCTGCCGAAGCTTGCTTTCCCGAATGAAGTCGTTCCGTTCGTCGACGCCGATCCTTTTGCCTTTGTTCGCGAAATCGCCGATTCCGACGCAGTGGTGACGGATTCCTTCCATGGGCTCCAGTTTGCGGCGATTTTCCGTCGTCCATTTGCCGCGCTCGGCGATGTGTCCGATCCGAAGTCCAACGCCTCCCGCCTCGTTGACTTCTGTCGCCGATATGGTCTTGGAGGACGTGTCCAGGACATTGGCGGCTTCAGGAACGGCGAAGCGCCACATGTAGATGTCGGCGAACTCGACGCGCAGGCGCTGGAGGCCGACCGCGTTCGCTCCATCGGCGAACTGCGTGCGTTGGTGCGGCGTTAGGCCGACTGTAGTTGCACGGTAGCGCAGCGTGACGCCGATTTGCTATAATAGCCCTGTGAGACTCTGCGTATACAAGGACAGCCTCTCCGTTGGAAGGGGTGCAGACAAGGCGGTGAAGAACTTTGCCGCCGCGATGTCGGCACGCGGGCATGCGGTGCGTCTTGTGGAGCGCGGCGAACTTGCCGCGGCGCTCGAGGAGAAGTGGGATGCCTTTGTCGCCACAGGGTCGAACGAGGCCGTGGATCTCGACAGGGCCGGATACTTTGAAAGGACAGGACGCGCGCCAGTCGTTCTCCAGCTGCATCTTGCGCCACATGGCTTTTTCAAGTGGAAACATCCTTTTCGCAATCGCGCGATACGGAAGGCGTTCGACAAGTTCGATGCAGTGCAGGTTCTCTGCCGTGACTACGAAAGCGAGTTTAGGGGCCTCGCACCACATCCAGCCGTCGTGACCATCGGCAACTACACCGAGATAGAGCCAGTTCCTCGCCATGAGGAAAAGCTTGTCCTGTGTCCTGCCGCAGTTGTCAACCGCGTCAAGAACCAGTCTCTCCTGATCCGCGCCTTCGCGGCAGTCGCAGCGGACTTCCCAGATTGGCGCGTGCGTCTCCTCGGGCGCACCGATACGCCTGTCGCGGATAGTTGCCGCCGGCTTGCATGCCGTCTTGGCGTAGATGGCAGTGTCGAGTTTGCGGGCCATGCGGAAGACATGGCAGCAGAGTACGCGAGGGCCGCTTTTGTCGCCTTTCCGTCTACACTCGAAGGTTTCCCGCTCGCCGTTCTCGAGGCAGCGAAGTTCTCGCTCCCCGTCGTCGCGCAGAAGAAGCTCCCAGGTGTGCGCGACATGGTGCTTGACGGCGAGACGGGACTTGTCTCCGCGCCGACGGCAGAGGCGTATTCTTCCGCGCTCGCGCGGCTCATGTCGGACGGCGGTCTTCGCGCTAAGATGGGCGAGAAGGCGCATGCCTATTGTGAGGAGCGGTATTCGCGCGAGAGCGTGCTTTCCGAGTGGGAGCGGCTTTTGAAGCGCGTCGCGGGAGAATAGAATCATGGAAAAGTACGAACTCGAAGATTCGCTCAAGGAAGAGATCCGCTCCCGCACGCTCGGCGAGGGCTTCATCAAGCTCGTCCAGTCGGTGCGCCGCGGCGGCGGACGTTTCAGGATTTCGCTTAGGCCAGTAGAAATCGGCGGCGAGCGCAAGTACCAGGCCGAGATGGCCGAGGGGCGCGACGTCCAGGTGAAGAACTTCGATGCGAATGGCGCTGCAGAGGGCGTCGAGGAAATCATTGCGCAGAAGGGCGCGAGGGAGCTCCACCTCATTACCGCGACTGGAGATCTCCATGTCCGTGTCACGAAGAAGGGACATGTCCTTGTTTCTCGTTCTGCCGGCGTCGAGCGCGAGGCGACGCTGAAGCCGCACGACAGGGTGAAGAATTTGCCGCTTGCGCAATTCGATTCCGCCGCGTATCTAAAGGCCGCAGGTCTTGCCGATGGCGACGGTCGCATACGCGCGTCGATGCGTGGCAAGTACGACCAGGTAAACGAGTTTCTCAAGGTCGTCGCCGAGACGGTGGGGCCGGCGGGGAAGGACGCAGCAAGGCCCTTCACGGCCGTGGACTTCGACTGCGGCAAGGCGTATCTTACGGTCGCGCTCTATTTTTACCTCGTTCATGTGCTTGGCTACTCCGACGCGAAGGTCGTTGGCGTTGACAGGCGTGCCGATGTCATTGAATCGGCGCGGAAGATGGCGGAGAAGCTTGATGTTGCGGATCGCGTCTTGTTCCTTGAGTCCGACATAGGTGCGTACAATGCCGAGAGCGTCGATCTCGTCGTTTCGCTTCATGCCTGCGACACGGCGACAGACGAATCAATCGCGAAGGGCGTAGAGATGCATGCTCGCTACATCCTTTCCGCGCCGTGCTGCCAGCACGAGCTTCAGAAGACGATTGGCCCCCAGTCGTCGAAGCCGTTTGCGGGGCTTCTCCGCCAGGGCATACTGCGCGAGAGGCTGTGCGACATACTGACCGATGCGTTCCGTGCGATGATCCTTCGCATTCTTGGCTACAAGGTGCAGGTCATGGAGTTCGTCTCGAGCGAGGCGACTGCGCGCAACATAATGCTAAAGTGCGAGTATGGCGTGAAGCCCGGCCAGCCAGGTCCTGTCGGCGAATACCTCGAGCTCCGCGACTGGTGGAAGGTCGTCCCTTGGCTCGAAACGCGCCTCGCGCCGCTTCTCGAAAAGCACCTCTCCCTCTACGATTGATTAGGGCCGTGTTTTTTATGGCCGTGGTGGAAGGTTGTTCCGTGCCCGGTTAGAACGGGGACGCCGAGACTATACTTGATCGCGAGCGCGCGGATCACGAAGATGATCGCAATGCCGGCGATGTTGCGGATGTAGATGCTCTCGATGCCGATGAACGGCAGCAGGAAGTAGAGTACGCCGCCCGCGGCGCAGGCGAGCGCATAGAGCTCCTTGCGGAAGATGAGAGGCACTTCGTTGATGCAGATGTCGCGCAGGATGCCGCCGGCCACCGCAGTCACCACGCCGAGGATGATTGCGCACCACGGCTGGTAGCTGTGCATTATCGCCTTGTGGAGCCCGATCATCATGAAGAGCGAAATCGAGATCGTATCGAATATAAACCACGTGATCTGTCCGCTGATGAAACGTCGCCCGAAGAGCCCGATTGAGACTACCGCGAGGGCGGAAACGATGACGTAGGACGGATCAGACATCCAGAAGGGCTCGACGCGTAGCAGCACGTCGCGCAGCGTTCCGCCGCCTGCAGCGGTGATGAAGCCGATTACGCTTGCGCCGAACCAGTCAAAGCGTTTTACGCTTGCGAGACGAACGCCCGAAATCGCGCCAGCAAAGGCGCCGATGAGTTCGAGCACTCGCATGAAGATGTTGATTTCGTCCGAAAGGTCTGCCATGGTATCCTCCGACAGCGGATAGTATACCACAAATGCCGAATTGGTGCCGTTATGGTATAATGTTCGCCAATGGAAGACAATAGCAAGAACCGGGTCGTCCGCTGGACGCAGAAGCTACTTGACCTCTCGCTCCGCAACCGTCTGCTCAACGCACGCGATTCGAAGCAGATACTGCCACTCGCCGTCGACGACGTGGCGTCGCTCGAAGACCGGCTCTCGGCCGACCAGGCCGTCGCCGTAGAGCCGTCCGATTCCCAGTCGCGCTCCGCTGGCGCACTCCGTTCGACGCTCGCGGCAGATGACATGCTTCGCCGCCTCAAAGAGATATTTCGTCTTGCGAAGACCGACCTTGAGGAAAGTGGGGTAAACGCGCTTTACCTCGCGCTCGGCTTTTTGAGGTGGCGGCCGAAGGGTGCGAACGCCAAGGAGTGTCGCGCACCAATCCTCCTTATGCCGGTGCAGATGGCGCGGAAGAACGTCCGCGAGGGATATACTGTCTCCCGCCTCGACGACGACACGATGCTCAACGCGACGCTCGTCGAGTTTCTCCGCGCCGAGTTCGGGATTTCCATTCAGGGGCTCGACCCTCTTCCCGAAGATGACTCAGGCGTAGACGTCCCAAAGGTTTTTGCAACTTTCCGCGAGGCGGTGAAGGGCATTGAGGGGTGGGACATCGAGGAAGACGCCGCGATCGGCAACTTCTCGTTTGGCAAGTTCGTGATGTGGAAGGATCTTACCGCACGCGCCGACCAGCTTGGCAGCCATCCCTTCGTCTCGCACCTTATGAAAGGCGGCGGCGACTATGATGATGGCGTAGAGGTCTTTCCGCCCGATGAGATCGCCTTGCACATCAAGTATGGCGAACTCTTTACCCCGCTTTCGGCCGACTCATCCCAGCTCGCGGCAGTCCTTTATTCCGCGATGGGAAAGTCGTTCGTCCTACACGGGCCGCCCGGCACAGGCAAGTCGCAGACGATTACCAACCTCATCGCGCATAACCTCGCGCTTGGTCGCAGGGTGCTCTTCGTCTCCGAGAAGAAGGCCGCTCTCGATGTCGTCCACCGCCGTCTCTCGTCAGTCGGTTTGAAGCCGTTCTGTCTCGAGCTCCACTCGAACAAGTCCGGCAAGACCGAAGTCCTCGCCCAGTTCAAAGAGGCGCTTGACTACATTGACAAGGGTACGCCTAACGAGTGGCAGAAGACTGTTGACCAGATTTCCAACTACCGCTCTGCGCTCGACGCTCCAATTGCCGCGCTTCACAAGCGTCAGAACAACGGACTCACCGCCTACGACTGCTTCGCGTCGAAGATCGCGGGCGGTCCGAAGACGCTTCCAATTGACGAAAGCGGGCTTAAATGCGTGAATTGGACAGACGACCGAATCGAGGCAACTCGCACGGCGATTCGATCGCTCGTGTCTGATGCTCGTGGCACGAGCCCCGCCGTATTGAACGCATTAGGCATAGTCAAGGAATTCGCCTGGTCGCCCGATGCAGAGCGCATTGTCACGGATCGTCTCCGTGCGCTGCTCGCGAAGCCGCGCTTTTTCCGCGCCTTTTCCGCGCTCTTTCAAGGGTATGGTTTTGCCGGCTTTCGCAGTGATTTTGCCGACAGGATCGAGAAGGCCATTGCGGCGATGCCGGAGTCGCGCGGGGCGATGCGGTACCTTGAATCGTGGAATGCGGTCTGCGCGAAAGTTGGCCCGGAGTTTACGGATCTGCTGACTGAGGCAGTCTTCCGCGCTTTCGCCCGTGAGCACGGAGAAAAAGCTGGACCAGGCGAGGTGTTTGACGAAATCGATCCTTCGCAGGCCGTTGAAGTGTTCGACCGCTCTCTCGAGGAGGCGACGCTCAACGAGATTTTGCGCACCGAATCTGCGCTCGCCTCGTTCGCGGGCCTTAAGCGCGAGGAACAGATAATCGAGTTCCGCCGCCTCGACGCGGAATATGCCGAGCTCGTGAAGCACGCTGTCCGCGCGAAGCTCGCGGCGCTTCTCCCGTCAGGGCGTCTCGGCGACTGCCCAGACGGATGCGAACTTGGGATCGTCCGCCGCGAGTGCGCGAAGAAGGCTCGCCAAAAGCCGATACGCCGCCTGCTCGCGGAGGCGCGCGGAATCATCGGGCGCATAAAGCCGTGCTTCCTGATGAGCCCCTTGTCGGTCGCGCAGTATCTCCCTGCGGAATCGACATTCGACTTGGTCGTCTTCGACGAGGCGTCGCAGATTCCGGTGTGGGACGCGATCGGCGTCATCGCGCGCGCGAAGCAGTGTGTGGTCGTTGGCGACCCGAAGCAGATGCCGCCGACGAACTTCTTCCAGAAGGGCGAGACGGGAGAGGAGGACGAGGAAGGGAACGAGGATCTTGAGAGCATCCTCGACGAATGCCTCGCGGCGGGGCTCTACTCCGCTTACCTCAGCTGGCACTACAGAAGCCGCCACGAGTCGCTTATCGCGTTCTCGAACCACCACTACTACGGCGACCGGCTCTGCACTTTCCCCGCGGCGAAGACGACGCCGCGCCTCGGCGTCGCGTGGCACTTCGTCGAGAACGGCGTGTACGACGCGAAGGCGAGCCGCACAAACAGGGCAGAGGCCGAGGCGCTTGTGGACTACGTGTTTTCGCGCCTTGCCGATCCGTCGCAGAAGCGCCGCAGCGCGGGTGTCGTCACTTTTTCGATGGCGCAGAAGAACCTTATCGAAGACATCTTCGAGGAGCGCCGCGCGGCGAACCCGAAGTACGAGGACTACTTCACTGACGACGGCGAGGAGCCGTTCTTCGTCAAGAACCTCGAGAATGTGCAGGGCGACGAGCGCGACGTCATACTCTTCTCCGTCGGCTACGCGAAGGGCCCGGACGGCAAGTTCCTCATGAACTTCGGTCCCCTGAACCGCTCCGGCGGCGAGCGTCGCCTAAACGTCGCCGTAACGCGCGCGAAGGAGCAGGTCGTAGTGTTCGCGTCGTGCAAGGGCGCGGAGATCGACCTGAACCGCACGCAGGCTGTCGGCGCGGCGCACCTGAAGGCGTTCCTCGAGTACGCGGAGCGCGGCGGAATCGCCTCGGCCGCGGACGCAGCGGAAAGGCGGCGCGACCGCTTTGCCGACGAGGTAGCTTCGTTCCTTGCCGAGCACGGCTTCACCGTTGAGCGCGATGTCGGCTGTTCCGGCTTCCGCGTCGACGTCGGCGTGAAGGATCCTTCGCGGAAGGACGGGTATCTCGCGGCGGTTGAGTGCGACGGCGATTCTTACGCATCTGCGCTCACGGTACGCGACCGCGACGAACTGAGGGGGTCCGTTCTCCGTTCGCTCGGGTGGAATACCGTCCACGTGTGGTCTGCGGACTGGGCTCTTGACCGCGCGCGCGGCGAAGAGCGTCTTCTCAAGGAGCTGGAGGAGATCAAACGTTCGCCAGACGGGGTTCTTCCCGCGCCGAAGTTCACGCCAGAGGTGACGTTCCCTCGTCGCCGCTCCGTGTCTTCTGCCGAAGTGCCGCGCACAGACCTCGACAAGGTCTCGAACGACGATCTCCGCGCGAAGATGGCGGAGGTCGAGCGAGACCTCGGACGCTGCGACGCCGACACGCTCTACCGCGAGACGGCGCGTAGGTTTGGCTACAAGACGCTCTCCCCGAAAGCGCGTCAGCGGCTTGAGGGCGTCAGGCGGTTTTAATATTTTTTATGTTCGTACGCACACGACAGAAAATTTTTGGTATAATACCGCGCCAATGAACAAGTTTGTCCTTCTTCGACTTAGCCTTCTCCTTAACGGGTGCAGATCCGCTGAGGCGGCCGGTGTTTGATCGAAAGGGGCCAACTCAAGAAGCACGAGAAAAGCGGATCGCGGAAAAGGGCGGTCCGCTTTTTCGTCAATGACAGAACATTCTGGACCGGAAAAACGAAAGGCAACATGAGCAGCAAGGAAAACAAGGCAGGCAAGCGGATACAGATGTACCGCGAGAACCACGGCTGGAGCATCTGGGACCTCTCCCAGAAGTCCGGCGT
>Ga0310695_10003217_pt1 | contig 32522 bp, 22 predicted proteins | sample RumenRJG_04DNA_FD_203882 | JGI IMG/M metagenome (GOLD analysis project Ga0310695, IMG submission 203882) | Bovine rumen microbial communities from Lethbridge, Alberta, Canada - RJG_04 (v2) (version 2) | ecosystem: Host-associated > Mammals > Digestive system > Stomach > Rumen | place: Canada...
GCTCTTCTTTCTTTGCCGGAGCTGCAGCCTTTTTCTTGGCCGGTGCAATTCCGTCAGCTATCGCTTTGGCAATTCCTTTGTAGCCGCAGCGTTTGTACAGCGCGTAGTCATTCTTGCTATCGCAGAAAAATGTCTCGACCAGCAGTGCCGGCGCGTAGGTCCTGCGCAGAACATAAAAGTTTGCTGTCTTAACGCCTCTGTCTGTAAAACCCAGGTTTACAATATTCTTGTTTATCCTTTTAGCGGTGGACTTTGCTTTTGAATTGGAAGAGTAAACGTAAGTCTCTGTTCCGTGACCTCGGCCATCTGAGCAGTTAAGGTGTATTGATACATCAAGATCCACCTGATGATCGTTGCATTTCTCAACTATTCTGTATAGATTGTCGCTTGAGTCTTTCCCTTCGCTGGTGCAGTCGTATACAGTGTGCCCTCTTTCTTCAAGCAATCTGATCACTTCATTCTTGATTTTTCTGTCTTCCACTGATTCATGAACAATTCCAGAAGCTCCCGGAGCATTTCCGCTTTGCCTCGTGTGTCCGGCATGTACATTGATTTTCATAATTATCTTTCCCTTCTCATCTAATATAAATTTTGGTGTCATCGACTTCGGGCAGTCCTGCTGCAACTGATGTCAGTATCGACGTTACGCCGGCCAGAAGTCCAGTCGCCAGCCACGCAAGACCTATCACCACATAGCCGCAGTTGAACTCTTTGATCATTGTTGGTGTTATCACATAACCTGCAGGGATAGTTGATGCCAGTGTCTGAGCCACCGTCTTGCCTGCTCTGATCAGTGCAGCTTTCCAAAACTCTCTCTGCCTTCTGCTCATATTCATTCTTCTTCCTCCTTTGGTATAACTGGTATTGTTTTAATATATTCGTACATTACCTTAGCTTTATGATTTCCGCCTTTTTTCTTGTACTCTTCATACAGATAATCGATGTTTGCTCGGTCCTCAACGCTGATCTCTTCTTTATCTGTCAGATACCGGAACGCCTGCCAGATCCGATCATGCAATAAAACCTTCTCTGTCTCTTTCGATGCGTCCAGATCCGCCAGAATCGTAACCATTTGTTGTTGGATCTCAGAGAGATCCTTTTCAAATTTTGCGAACCCTTTATTTTTCTTTTTATCGAACCATCTTTTTGCGGTCCTGATTGCTTCGGTCACGATGACTGTCAGCACCGGGCTGCCGATCAGCGCGATCAATATCTTATCTGTCATTTTTCTTTGCTTCCCTTCTTTATGACATACATAATAAAAGAAGGAGCAATTTAATGCTCCCCCCTCTAATTCAGCTTCTGTATCTCAGCCGGCTGATCTGTGCTTTCGTCCACTTGCGCTGTCTCCAGTTATCAAGATTTGTTTTGGATTTAGTGTTTCCTACAAAGTTAAGGATATAATTTTCGCCTGTCATATCCGGGAACATATGAGCAACTTCTCTCGCCAGCCTATGCCGTTCTTTATCAGATCCGGCATTATATATCAGCATATCGTAATATCCGATGTACATGTTGCCACGGTTCATGTATATATCCTTTTTACTCATGCCGCTGCGCTTCAGAAGTTTATCATAAGCATCCATTTTCTTAGTATCGCCCTTCTCGATAGCTGTCTTGTAATTCCGGTTCGTCCAGTAAGATACTGTGCTTTCGATATCAGCTTTGGCCATACCATACTTTTTCTGATCTGAGACGATTCTGTCCAGCTTATCAAGATCTCCATTTTCGATAGCACCTTTTAGCTCATCGCTGAAATATCTTCTGACCTTCTTTGTGACGTCTGTTGAAGTATAATTGTAGTTCTTTTTATACTTCTTTATGATGGCTTTCATCTTATCTGGTTGCTTATCGTCAATGGCCTTGTTGACTTCATCATTCAGTCTGCGCGATACAGTTTTGTCGATATCGTCCTGGCTGATGCCGTTCTCGTTCAGGAACTGTTTGATTTCCTTTGCTGTATCGTCATTACCTTTTTCAAGCTCATTAAGATAATAATCGATAAACGTGCTCTTGTTCTGCGCCGGATTCAGCTCCAGTGAGTCAGTCTTAAAGTGAGCATAATCCGCATCTTTCATCGTGTTGAAGAACATTTTTCTGCCTGCAAGGAAGTCCCTTTTAAGGTTCCCGACCGGCACTCCGAACAGCGCTGCCCCATCTGCCACGGCATCTGCCATGAGCTTCTGCCAGCTGAACTTAACATTTCCATCCTTATCAAAATAATCTTTGAACTTTTTCGCCGAGTCAAACATGTCGTTGATCATTGACAAGTCAGCTCTCTGAACATCATACCCCTGCCAGAGGGACAGTACATCCTTTACCCATGGGATCTGATTTGCCAGATTTATATTGCTCATGAAATCGTCTATCGCATAATGCTTCAGCCACTTTTCGATGAATGGTTCATTTTTCCATTTTTCGTCATCGTCATCACCGGTCCACGATTCACGCATTGCGCTGATCAGAGATGCCGCAATGGATAACGTTACCATGGACACTAAATAATTCTGCCCGAACCTTGTTATTGTTTTGGCCGCAGCAGCTTTATCACCGCTCTGGATCTGATCACGCGCCGTCTTGATCATCGTCATCCACATGTTGATCTGTGTAGTCGGCTCAGCCATGAAAGATGTCAGCGACCTCATGTACCATCCTTTGTTCCTCATGAGCTGCGACCTGTGAAGCGTTGAGTCTACGACCTGAGTCCGGTCGACAATGTACCTGAACCGCTCATTGACTTTTTCCTTCCACTCTGCGGATCCTTCTTCGATCTCCGGATGCTTTGCCCTTGTCTCTTCTTCGACAGCTCCAAAGATTCTCGTCCATGCAACATCGTCAGCAAAACCATACATTCCGAATGCGAACTCATTCCATTTGCTGTCAGCATTGCCCATCAGAATATCATTCATCTCGCGTGAGATATCCGTCTGTGCAAAACCCAGATGCTTCCAGTAAGCTATCGGACACACATTGAACATGCGCTCTTTTGTCTTGCTCGCCGTTTTCGGGCTGGCATTTTTTGCTAATGATTTAGCGAGATATTTATAGTCGATATAAACCTGTGCTCTTGTTATCGCTGTTGGCTGCTGAACAAGTACTCTTGCATTCGCACCGATCTTGACAGACTTCCATCTTCTCAGCAGCTCGTCAGCTATCGTAAGTCCTTCCTGATCTTTGTTGTACTGAGTGTTCAGATCCTGCAGCAATGTTGAGATATATTTGTTTACTGCATTGCCGTACTTCTTATTGATCATCTGTTTTACTGACGATTCGATGCCACGGCCGGTTCTGTTGTTGTAATTGTAGACTCTTTCAAAGTCCGTGATAGCCGGAACAAAAGCATTATACATCGTCATGGTATTGATGTGCCCAGTGCATACTCTGAAGAAGTCATCTATGACGATCGGATTGTCGGCAAAGTCTTTCACTGATTTGGTAAAGCCGGTATTCTTCAGCTTTGATACAGCGTCGCCCTTTTCCTGTGTTGATTCGTTCAGGAACATCTCACTGGATTTTATCGGGAAGTAATTACTTTCCTTGAAAGCCTCATACCCATACAGCTTCATGCTCGTCTCATTGCCCCATTGTGCGCATTGATTGTTCAGGAATCCCAGGAACTTGTCAGCCACCATCCTTTGTTCAGCTGTCAAAGTGTTCACGATTCTGACAACATCAGCATAACTGACATGGACATGAGTCTTCATCAGCTGATCTCCGAACAGCTTTTTCTTCAGTTTGTTTTTGACCTTGCGGCTGACCGGAGCAACGACGACACCACTCGCAAAGATATGTTTTCTGGCCTGTTCACGTTTGTTCAATGCGTAGAGGCTCATGACCTGCGCAGGCGTCAATTCGATCTCGTCACCATCTGAAAGAGTAAAGACTTGTGCCTTAGCTTTTTCGCCGCTCCATGATTCAAACGGTTTCTTGCCCCCGATCTGGTCCTTTACTTTCTGTATGAATTCTATAGACTGCTTCACGTTCCTGATGTGAGCATCCTCGCCCTTTACGATCTCATTAAAGACCTCCTGCAGCGGAGACCCCATCCGGTCAAAGAAATCTATAGGCTTGGCATTGCCGGTCATCATAAAGTCACGCGCTCTGCCAACATAGCCGCCGGTGATCTTCTGATCTTCCATCTCTGACAGCTCTGATATTATTGCATCACCATATTCCGAGACCTTCTTTGATAACCCTTCTGAGAATGTGCTGTTAATATTCTGGATCTGATGCTTTATAGCCTTAACAACCGTTCTGACTTCAGACAGAGTTCTCGTATTAAGATCTGCCAGCCTTTGTCCGTCCACCTTGTATGACAGGGCCTCGATCAGCTGACTCATATAATCACTCGTTTCGATGTTCGGGGATCCCTCATGCATGATCTTTTGGTACTGCTCTCTGAGTGCCTGCAGATTCATGACTCGCTGTGATGGCTCGCCATACTTCCTGATCCATGCGTCAGTATACACGCTCTCGAAATCAAGACTGTTTAACAGAGCTGCTATTGCCTGATCATACCCGTGCGGTATATGCTTTTTGTCCGTCGGTTTCAGCAGCATCTCTGACAGCTGTTTAGCATCACGCTCGATGGATTCTCTGAGCCTCCTTCTGTAAGCACGTTCTTTTCTTGCTTCATTTCTTGCGTGCTCTCTTTCCATCCGCATCCTGAGCTTTTGCTCTGTGCTGGCATTCTTCTCCTCGCGCACCTTTTTAATCATCTCGCGGTAATGTTCTTTTGTCTTTGCTACAGCTTCTTTCTTTTCTTCTCTGAGTTTTTTGATCCTCTCGTCTGCTTTACTTTTTACTTTTGCGACAGCTCTTTCCTTCTCTTCTTTCTTTCTGTCAGCAAAAGATTTTCCCGGCTGAACAGCTTCCAGTTCATCAAATATGATGCTCGCAACACTTGCGGTCATCTCTTTGCCCCACGACCATTCCGCGTCAAAGTAAGTATCAATGTTTCTCTCTAACTGATCTCTGTAAGCAAGTACCTGATTGAACTGATCGTACTCGTTATAGCTGCCATTATCGCTGATGATTCCCGGAAACAACTCTCTCAGTTCCATCATCATATTGTCAACGCTGCTTGCGCCCGGATAATCCATTTTAACGATCTTCAACTTGCCGAACATTTTCTTTCGCCAGCTGTTATACTCAGCTTTATTGCCGGCAACATCGCCGTAATGTTCCGGATCGATGTATATAGGTGTAGTCCTGAGATATTCGCTCAGCCGATTGAATTCATCTTCCGTTTCATCATTGTGTTCCGCAGTATGATTAACTATATCCCTGGCAAGTTCCATTGCCTCTGACAAGCCCTCTTCCATCGTCTCATCTTTTGCGAGCAGGGCGTATATATTCTTCAGCTGCTTATTTATATCGTTAAGCTTCAGGCCGCCCATGTATCCCGGCATATCCAACAGTTCTCTTGCGATCCTTGCGGAGTCCTTATCCTGCAGAATCGTGCCGTGTGACAGCTTCATCTGAGCACGCAGCTTGTCCACCTTTTCTCTCAGTTTTGCATTTTCAACATCATAATCCTCTAAGGATTCTCGGAGAGAAAACTGTACTTCAGCAGGTCTTGCAAATGTTTCTTCAATCTCAGCGCGATGCTTTTCATTTACGGGAATCGCATCGTAAACTACCCTGTGTTCGCCGCCGTTCACCGCACCTTTTCCATAATCCTGCGGCCAAAGATTTATGAAATCCATTCTCTGCTTAGAATACTTTGTATCCATATCAATGATGATGACCGGTGTCTTTTGAATGCCGGCGCGCATCATAGCGAGCATTCTGTGCCTGCCTTCGTGTCCTATTACATCATCGCCATCATCACTGTATATTTTAAGATATGGTGTCTGTATCTCTTTTTTGAGATCTTCCACGTTAAGCGATCTTACCTTTTGCCCCCATCCGTTTTCGGAGCCTTCGGTCCACTTTTCCAACTCTTCATCACTTATCGTGAGTTTCAAAAAGTCGCGCGGATCGATATATGCTATCCATGCCTGAGAATAATCTCCCTCCTTATTTCCGGGCTGCGCATATTCGCGAATGAGATGATCCAGTCTCTCTGTAGTGATCGATGCCTGCTCGCGGAGACTATACTTGATATCCGGATTCTTTGTTGGATTCTCATTGCGAATATCCTTGACCTGCTCAGAGCTGAAGGCAACATATACATCGCCCATCTCCATGCCGTATCCGTATGCTCCGTTATCATAAAGGTTACGGAATATAACACCATCGTAGCCCATTTCCATGGCCTCACGGCACCAGAAGCGAGTGTTGCCCTCCATTGGATATCCTTCTACTTCAGTATCAAATGCTTCTCCGTAATATGTGTAGACATTATCCCCATATTCAAAATCTTCAGGGCGTTCTTCAACTGCCTGCCTTACTGCCTCTGGGAATCCTTCTCCGAACTCGCTAAGTTCTTCTAATTTCCATGGCGTTGAAGTGCCGTCAACATAATAGTTCTCTCCGTCATAACTAACAAACAAGCTCTCAAATCCCGGATCCATAATGCTATCCCAGCTCGCGCCCTTCGCATCGATGATCAACGGATCTTCAAGATTGAGATATACAGAGTATGTTCCTGACTGACTCTCTGTCTGACTCTCTGTTTCGTAGTCATCATTTATGCTTTTCACACATTCAACAAAGTCAGTCACCAAATCATTTTCATCCTCGATATTTCCGTTAATTCTGTTCCCGGCCCAGTCGTATATCTCTACTGTTTCCACTTCGTCCGGAAAACCATCATATTCTGTGTAAAGGTCTCTCAGACTCTTCCCTTCTCCTTCAACATTAGAATAAAGAACATCGTCAACATATATACTTAAATCAATATATTCCTGAGACCCTTGTGATGAGTCAAGATAGTTTATGATGTCTTCAAAATCAAATATATCTCCCTCTTTGAGTTCCGGCAGTGGCCTGCGCTCATGCTCATATGGATCAATATCATTCCCCTGTCCATATCTTGAATATCCCTCGCTCATGGATCGATTGCTGGTAAAGAAAAGAGAGATTCCGTCATCCGAAAAGTCCGGATCGAATATCGTGAATCCACCATTGTCTGTCGAATGGTAAACTATAGCCAGCCTGCCATCTATATCACGCGCCTTGCTGTTCTTAAAATATCTCTGCTGTCCTGGTGTCAGTTGGGCTCCACGCGAATTTTCGTTAAGTGAAAAACGAACATCGCGAGACTTAACATTGAATCGCTCTGAAAGAGGAATCAACATTCCGTTCTCATCTACAGTTATCGGCTCGGCTGATTTAATGTACTCAGGCTCCGTCGCGACAAGGATAAAGCCGTTCTCGAATGATGCGACAGTCGTATATGTAATTCTGTACATGCCGTCATCTGTCATATCCGCTTCAGGTCTGTACCTGTCTATCCCCTGACCATTGCGCTCAAACTGCTGCATCTTGTAATCATAAAATCTCATCGCTTCATCAATGTTGTCGAATACTTTGTTTTCGCGTGCTGCAAGATCCTTGTCTTTGAGATCAGTATAATCGACATCATTCGTTTTAAGATAGAAGCCTCTGGGACTTTCGTTAACATTATTTTGATATTGTTCTGCCACTTCTTCGACCGGCGAAAAATAGAATCCATCGCCGTGCAACCGCCCGTTAGCAACATAGTCAAGTTTGAATTCATTGAATGCTTCTGCATCCGTGCCGTGATAAGCTTTAGTCGCGTAGCCTGCATTGTGCGCTGCTCTGTCTACCATCTTTTCGATGTTCCGCATCGCTCTCATGTATCCCAGATAGTCACTTGCTTCTATGGCAAGAGCAGCATTTACAGCGTTAATATATTCCTCATCCGCTGCTGTCAGTCTGTGTCCAGCGCGCCTGAAATCTTCTATTGTGCTTACCTTCACACTGAAGCTGATATCCGGATCCTCTGTTGGGTTCTCATTGTTTACATCCTTAGCCTGATTTGAATCAAATGTTACAGTTTCGAGATTTGTAATTATACCGTCATATGACGTACCGTTTACCTCGTTAAAAACCTTGAGAGCTTCGACCATATCTCCGACACATGTGAGATTGAGATCTTGCATCATCTCAAAATCTGACTTGCCCCAAACAGACTCAACTACACTTTCAACCGTTGCATTTTCTCCGTAATTCTCGATTCCATAATCTTCATCTTCAGCAATTCTTTCAACAAATGCTGTTAACTGTTCTTTGCTGATATCTCTTGTTTCTGACGTTGCGTCGAGCGGATTTACAATATTCAAATATACCTTATACAGATTTCCGTACTGCCCTGCGTGTGAGGAACTATTAGAAAAATAAAAACCTCTGCCGAGATTTCCAGGCTTTGCTCTGCTTCGATCAAATACAGAAAAATCATACGGTGATCCATGATACATGACCATGAGCCTGCCGTTCGCATCTCTGTTTTTACTGTCTTTGAAATACTTCTGCTGACCTTGCGAGAGCTTGTTTCCGTCGGAATCTTCTTTCACACTGAACTTAATGTCCTTCTCTTCCGCAGCATCGTTGACTGCCTCAGCTCGCGCACCTTCTTTTTCCGGATCATATTCCTGGTATGATATTCCCCTTTGATCCAGAGCTTCTCTCAGCTCCTGTGATGCGTTCGCCGGTATGATCACCTGCTTGATCTCATCAAAACCAACAACACGCTCCGGCTTCGCCTCGAACATATTGACCGGCATATTATGAACAGCGTTGAACAGTGCTGCCATTTTGGACGCAGTGTGCTTTGGTACTTCCCAGCCATAATTAGAATATTTTTCAATGATGAGAGCAGGCTGGATATTGACCTTTGCCACCTCTTCCATGATCGCTGCGAGCGAATCAAGTGTGAAGAATGAATTATCACCCTGTCTCTTCGGATTTGCATCATATATCTCATTCAATATCTGAGAGTATACTTCGTCAAGTTCATCACTGATCGCCTGCATCTCCTCTTCCGAAAGATCTTTGAGGCGAAACTTGTTCTTTCTGATATCGTCTACATTCTTGAATGTCTTAGCGAGCTCTGCTCTCAGCGGCTTTATGCCATGTGTTACAGCTACATTTTTATCACCCTGAGCCTTCATTGCCCTTACGATGTTCTCAGCAGTGACCGGATAATGCAGCTGATTGAACGATCTGCTATTGCCTGCCGGAGTAAAAGGATCCTTGCCGTTCCAGATACCTTCATTAGCGACGATACCATCAAGCATATTTTCCAGCCAACGCTGCATATCTTCTTTATCAATGCGCTCATCCATTGCCCTGCCTGTGGCATTGTAGTCATTCTCCAGCTCATTTGTTTCCGTCTCTGTGGCATAGCGGTACGCACTTCTCACTAATCTTACAAACCCTCTGTTGCCTTTGAATATCGATGTTGATCCTAATTCATAACCAAGATCGGCAGCAACCTTCTTTAACCTCTCATCGTTGATAAGTTCATGGCCGGTGCCTTTAAGTTCTTCCGGATGATAATCTACAGCATGAAGTAACTGTATATATTTCGCTTCATCCTTCGGATCATACTTTGGCGGGACCTTCTTCTGTTCGATCTGGACTTCTTCACCTTTACTCTTCAGATAAGCATATTTCACACCGGCATTATCCATCAGTCTGTCGATGTATCCCTTAAGTCCGCCTGTTCTGTTCAGCAGCTGTTCCGCATTGTAATGGCTGAACTCATTGCTTGCCATCTGATTGAAATAATCATTATCGCTGGTCAGCTCCTCGATCTGATCCTGCGCCCTTCTCGTAACGTCATAGTCGGCTTCATATTCTGTTTGAGGCACTGTCGGTGTCCAGGCATCGGCAGAATATACTTTATTTGCTTTGTTCTCTCCGGCATCGATAGTCTCTTTACCGAACAGAACAGAGATGTTTCCAAAGTTGCTGTGATCCAGATTTGTTACCGCGATAGACGGCATCGGAAATCCGCCCAGCTTAAGAACCCTCAGCAGCTTGTCTTCTGTCAGATTGTGAACTGCAAGAAGATCACGAACCTGCTCGACCGGCTCACGGAGGGAGAATTGTCTTGAATTCTCTTCAGGCATTTTGACCATTCGTTTGTAGGATTTTTTGCCCTCCAGTTCTTTTTCCAAATTGTAAATATTAAAATGCTGTTCATCCCACAGATCGCCAAGTTCCTGCAATCTTTGTTCTTCTTCAGATGTCAGATTTTCTTTCTCGTACAAGCGATCCAGTTCTTCTTCGGTTTTACGAATCGCATTCTTTTCTGTTATCAGTTTTTTTGACGCCTCTGCTACTTTCGGATTTTCAATTTTTAGCGTAGCACTCTCCTGGAGTTTCACGCCATCAGGTGTCATCATCCCCCAGTCTATTTCCTGATTAGGATATAGCGACTGAAGGTGTTGGAGCATTGCAGTAGCCACGCCCTGTCTCTTAAAATCATCCTCCGTATGAATATACTTTATCGCCGGTTTTTCGTTATAAACAGAGTATTCAATGTACCCTGCCAGCTTATTATCTTCCCTTGCCTCTATTTTGGCATCCAGTTGTCCGGAGTGCGCTCCAATTACCTCTTCTGAAATCGTGCGACCTTCTTTGAGTGACCATGTTTTTTTCTGTTCTGTATTGCTTTTTTCTGAATCTTTTGCTATATTATTAATAGGGGAAGTTGTGCCCGCAACGTGGCTACTCTTAGAAGTAGCAGTGCGATCAGCCTGACTCCCTTTTTTATTGTTTTTTGTATAGTAAACCGTTCTTAACTGTAATCCATTATTCTTGCTTGAAACCACTTCAAACGCACGAACGTCATGATCGTGATCTCTTTTCTCAATCTTTAACTTCTTGAGAGTCCCATAATTCTCATATTGCAAATCAATGAAGTCATAGTCCGATGTCATTGTATATAGCCGATTAAGTTCCGCGACAATATCATTTACTTCAGGAAAGTGTTCTTCAATGTGTCTAATAGCATCATAACTTACAATGAAAGCGTATTGTCTATCCTTGAACAACGGTTTTCCGTTTACGATTTTATCCGCTACATCTGTCTCAATTCTCTCTTTCGTCTCGTTTGAGATTGATCCTAACGCAAAGTTTTTTTTCTCATTTCTTTTCTTCAACGCTTCATTTATTATTGAGATGAGTTGTGTTTCTGTCTCAACCACAATAATATTTTTATTCTTGAGATTGTTGATAGTCTCCTTATTAAAATCAAGATACGCGTTCAGCTCATACTGCGTACCGCCTGTGCCGCTCGTCTCATTCTCAGCCTGTGCCTTTGCTGCAGCTATGAAACGATCTCTCAGTTCCTGCAGTGCGTCAAGATTGTTCCATAGTGCTGAGAACTCCTGACGCTGCGCCTCACGCAAGTTATTAGCCTTAACGACCTGTTTTATCTGTGCGATGATTTTCTTCAGGATATCCGCAATTTTGCGTGCCAGCGACACATCGTGCTGAGCAAGCTCCTTCGGGAAGTTCTTATCTTCAAACAGTGCTCTTGTCGAATCAGCTATTACTTCACGTCTTGCATCATCTCTTGATGACAGCTTTGTCTTTTCGCTTCTGCCGTAAAGTTCCATTCTCCGGTTGATAGCCTTCTCAAAAGATCCCGCCTTCTTTTCATTCATTTTCTGCGCGACAAAATCAGCATAAGCTTTCCACTCTTTGGGAGCCAGTTTCTCCATGTGGTGAGTAAACTCATGCGTAAACGTGTCAAGCAGGATATCTGAGATATTAGCGTTGATATAAATCGTGCCGTCTTTGTAATATCCGTTTGAAATATTGCTCGGATCAGTCAGTTCGATGTTGACCTTCCATACATCCGATAGACCCTTCAGAATATCTGTGATCGTTTCAAGATGCTCAGCATCCTTTTCGTCCATGCTATTTCTGAATTTCTGTGAAGTGCTGTCAGTAAATCGACCTTCTTTTTTCTGTGTCGCTTTACGGACATTCTTTTCATTCACTTCCTGCTGTGTCTTGCCTGCTCTGTGACCAGCACGATATGCCTCCGCCATAAACTTTCTCGGTATGACATCTCTTGCTATATGCGGAACAGGCACTTGATCATACGGCAATTCTTCTTCAGTGCCTTTTACGCCGGCATCGTAATAGTATTTGAATACATCGTAAGCGACAGCATAATTATCGTGTGATACATTGTGATGCTTCATCGCATTAGTGAATTCTTCATGGCCTTTGTCGCCCAGCTGCTGACGTACCTCTGCAATGACGTTTTCATTCAGCCCCAGCTCAATAGTATTGCGACGGTTCTCCATGTTCAGCTTGATGAGTGCATCGCGTGTTGCTGCATTGCCTTCCGGAAGATCTACTCCCAGAACCTCCTGCAGTGTTTCACGGGCAATAGGATCCGTCTCAGAGAACAGTGCATAATCATTCAGCTCTGCTTCGCCTACTGAAATATTTGCGATCGCCTGTACAGCCTCGCCGTATTCTTTATCAAGCTTCGGAAGTTCATCAGCCTCAGATATATCTTCACCTTCCTCAGCATTAGCTATGAAATTAGCCTGCAGCTTTTCCTGCATTTTAGTTGTAGCGTTATCGACAACATTCTCATAATGCTTTACAGCCTCAACATTTATCGTATCTTCATCCAGTTCGTTTTCGTCGGTTTCCTGACCGCGTTCTTCAGCTGCCTGTCTTACGGCCTGGCGGAACATATACTCTTCTGATACTTTATTGTTTTTCTGCCTGGATACAGCATCTTCGCCGAATTCTTTTTCAAGTTCTTCATCGGACTGCTTTTTGGCTGCTTCGACTTTTTTATATTCTTCGGTCATGGTCTCATTCAGACTTTCATTCAGATCCCTTACCTCAAAATCTGTTGACTCTTTGCCTTTGTCGATATTTACTTGCATATCACGTGCCAGCTGGTGAGCCTTTGTTCCTTCGTCTGACCTGAGACCTTCACGGATCATTTCTTCTTCTGATGCTTTGTCGCGGATAAATGCACCCTGTTTTTTCTGGCTGTATATTTCCGCACCACCGAAAAGTCCACCGACCACGCCACCGATCAGGGCATCATGAAGCGAATCAGACATGATCTGTCCCCAGTCAAGATCCTTATCCTTATCAACGATCATCTTTTCAGCAATAGGATTGAGCACGCCGGAGACAACTTCTTCAAGACCTTCACCGGTCATCGACATACCTGCTTTAGTGATCGCTGATACAAGATTCCTTCCTGACTTGCTGTTTGCCAGTCTGCTTGCCATTTTGCTCGCGAGCCTGTCACCGGTAATAACGCCCTTACCAACCAGCTTCTGCATCGGAGCACCGATAGCAAATATCTTTTCTGACAGACCCTCGATAGCTCCGCTCACAGCTCCATATCTTCTGTTGATCTCCTGCTGTTTTTCGGCAGCATCAACTCCGCCGGATCTCAGGGCCATCATTGTTTTAGATCTGCCGTACTCGTCTTTGTCCGCCTGTCTTGCGGATCCACCGGCCGCGCCGACTACCATGGACGGAATCGCACCTATACCGCCCAGGGCCGTGCCGATACCGATATCAACTCCCATGCCGGTCACTGTTCCCAGTGTTTCAAGGCCGAACTTAGCAAGACCTTTTGTGCCGTGCTGAGCCGCCTGCATCTTCGCTTCACCGGCAGAAGCTTTTCTGTCTATCTCGTTAAGACCTTCGATTTTATCCTTAAATCTCTGTTTCTTTTCATCCTCTCTCTGTTTCGCCAGCTTGTCAGCCATTGCTCTGGCAGCCTTCTCTCCGCCAGAAGCACGCGCTGCAGCTATCTTAAGATTGTCCTGCGCCTGTTCCACTGATGACATCGCGCGATGATTGACAGAATTATTATCGTTTAGTCCGTATTGGATGTTCCGGACATGAGAAGAAAAAGCACCACTTACAGTGTCTGCAATTCTCTCTCCGGCACCATAATCATCCCAGTTAGCTCTGGGATCGTTTTTATATCTCTCATCTGTGGCCGCCAGCTTCCTATACTTGTCTTCTTCCTTCTGATCGTGATCGTTCTGTTTCTTCCAGCTCTCGTAAGATGTTTCTCTCCAGTTATCCTTTTCATCCTTCACATAATATTTGCGGCCGCCAGTCAGAGATCCGCCGGCAGAATAATACCCGGACTTTCTCGATGTGCCATGCCACTTTGCTTCAGATGTTTCCAGGTTCTTTTCAAAAGACCGTTCTAAATTGTGCTGTCTGTAGTTCTGCCTTCCCGGAAGCTGTTCCCCGATTGTTCTGAACTGCCTGTCAGCATTCCTGCGACTTTCATTAACCCTGCGGCTTGCAGCTTCCATCAGTCTGTCATGTGCTGTTCTTTCCTTCTCATTTTCCCTCTGAGTTTTGCGCCAGTCAGAGTATTGATGTATGTTCGTGTTGCTGTTTATATTATTAGTTTTTCTGCGCTGAAAAAGAGTACCGCTATTATTATCAGCCTGTCTATGTCTCAGCGGACGAACAAAGGAACCATTATCAATTCCTCTTCTTGTATCGGCCCCTATTCCGCCTCGCCTGGATGCTGCAGTATTATTATTTCTTGCATGTTGCGGAGCGATATATCCGGACCTGGATTCTGATCCTGATCCTGATGATCTCTTTGGTGCCCCCTGATCAATCTGTCTTCTCGTTTGGGCGCCGTAACCGCCTCCACCTGTCCCACCAGTGTAGTTGTTGCGTGAGCTTCCGCCTGAAGATGAGCCGCCGCCTGGACTCTTTTTAGTCAGCTCGTCTCTTTTCTTTTTCGACATCTTCTTTGTGAATCTGCCGCTCTGAATTCCTTTTCTGGTATCTTTTCCTAAAGGTGTCATCGTTGTGTCCCCTCTCTTTATATGCAGATAGGATACAAGCTCCTACCTGTATCCTATTCCCTTTGTTGTTTTCCAGTTGCTCTTGTGATCTGCACTTGTGCCCTTAGCCTTTGTCCTGCCTTTTGGTGCGGCCGGCCTGTCTGCCTTTTTAGTTTTCTTTGCAGCGCTCTTCTTTGCAGTGCTCTTCTTTGCAGCACTCTTCTTTGCAGAAGTTGACTTCTTGCCGCCAGAAGACTTACTGCCGGAGCTCTTAAAGTTGCTGTAACCGCCTGAACCTTTGGTAGTGCTTCCGGATGACTTCTTGCTTCCTCCGGATGATTTCCTGCCCGAACCGCCGCCGGATCTGCGGCCGCCTCCGCCGCCTCCTGATCCGCCACTACCTGAGCCGCCCGAGCTACTCATTTTTTTGCGCCTAATGACAATCTGCTGGTTTTAGCGCTGTAGCGATCGATTTTTTCAGTTGCTCTGTTATGACGTCCCGTTTCCTTGAGACTCCTTCCTTCAAGTTTTTCATTCGCCTTGTCTGATCTGATTGATTCAAGCAGCTGGTTATACTGAACACCCAGATTGCCCTTATCAAGCATATAGTTAGCAAGGAACTGACTATAGTCATCTTTGCCTTTTGCAAGGTCAAGATTGTAGCCCAGTGCATCCATATAAGCGTTCTGTTTCGCCTGCCATGCATTGAGACCGTAAGTTCTGTTCGCGTCGAACTGATTGAATCTTGAATCGTCAATGCCCTGCAGTGCTCCCATAGCGCTCAGATCATAATTTCGATCCGCGTTATATCTGTCATATGCAGCCTGCATCAGCTGTGGTATTACATCAGTCAGCTGCTGGTTATAATCGTTCTGGGCCTGCGCTGCAGCCGAGACAGCAAAAGAACTGGCTAAACCGCCAGTATTGCCGGCAACATCAGCAAGCGTATCCTCTCTGGCATTATTGCCCAGCCGCGTATACTTTTTCGCATAAGCCTGATAAGCCGCATCGTTATCCGGATCGTATGTAAACTCTTTTCTGTTTGCCACATTCTTTACATACTGATCAATGACCGGCGATAGCGTTGATTTATATGCTCCTGCCTCCTGCAGCTGGCCCGGATCTCTGGCAACGACGCTTGACATTCCGGACAATGCCGAGGATGCCGGAGTCGTTTCCATGGCTTTCTTTATCTGATCTTCATAAGCCATAAGCTCTACTCCTTTCTTTGAAGTTTTCGTCTTTTTTTGCATCATACTAAAAAGAGGGAGCTTATGCTCCCCCCTGTAGTTTTGATTATTTCCACTTGCCTATAACATGTAGGTTCCACGTTATTCCTAAATTGGTTCCTGTTGCATGCTGCGCTTTGGATTCGGCAATTCCGCTCCAATAGTCGGTCCTTGAGTAGTCGAAGGTTATGTATCCTCCGCCTTGCCCGATTCTTATGGCAGTTCCTTGAGCTAATGGTGCTGTGATCGCAAAAGGATATTTCGTGATTGAGTTATTACCAATGATGAATCCTCCGGGTGTGTATGCAGACTGCGTCTGGTAGAATTGCCCCCACAATTCACAATAGCCACTATTCCACTTCCGGTAATTCCATGATCCGCTTGTCCCTTGTTGGACAATGTAATCCTTTTCTGCGGCAATGCGGCTGGCAATCCATGAGAGTATGCGATCTAACATACCGCCCACCCCCTATCGGAGATGTTCAGTTCTTCACCCAGTTTCCCCAAGATGAACCGAGCCTGAAACGAACCCAAATATTTGCTGAATTGTATGGAATATACAATTGAACAATTACATCTCCACCAGATGGAACAACGATGAATTGCCCGTTTGAAACACCTGAAGGAGCGCCTGTTGCTGAGTTCGTGTAACCAGAACCAGCTTTTATTTTGTCGTTTAGATTTCTTACGTCGTGACCATAATAGGTTGGTACATTGCCTAGTTTGTCCGCTATAAATGATAGTATTTTGTCCAGCATTTACGCCACCCCCAGCCCTATTGAGAATGGCTGAAAGCCTTGCAAAATGCGCGTTAAGCGATACCCCCCCCGAGATATAATATACTCTGAGAGCCATTGATTTACTTTTCTGCAGAGCAAGGGTCTGCCAGTCTACGATGTTTGCATACCACGTTGCATTGTTATATTTGAATGGAATACCGTACCAGTTGGCAGCACTTGTGCATACAACTGATAGGATGATCGCATTTGCTGGCACATTCGAATACAACGGAAAGGCTCCGCTGCCGTTTGTCGATCCTGATACGGTTACTATATGAACAATGGTCAGATGATCTGCTATAAATTTGAGTATTTTATCTAACATTTGATCAGCTCCTTTCTATGTCGTGCTCATTCCGAGTGCGACGTATTTTGCTATAGTTGCATCGGATATCTGCAAATCGATGTCGCGAGTGCCGTTGTTCTCGACCACCTTCCCTTTGACATTAACGACATTATCCTCTTCATCACTTGCGGACATAAATATTCCAATACTTTTTCTAACTAAGGATATGTCTATCGGGAACTCAGATGCCGGAAGGATCGCGCTCGCCGTCACGGAATGCACAGTCTCGCCAGTTGCGGTATCTGTCAGTGTGACAGTTCCTTCGTATGATGTATCTTCGCTGTACAGATGACCTGCCGAGCCGAGAATTTTCTTATTCGCTGCAACTATACTGCCGGACAGCTTATTGTTTGCAGCAGCTCCGGTCACTGGTATTGAAATAGTATTGTCGCTCAGCGTGACTGAAATAGCATTGCCGCTTACCGCGTTGCTTGGATATTTCCACCGGTCAACAGACCAGTCGAAAGTAACAAGCGCGTAATCTCCTTCATCATTTGGTTCACCGTCTGATTCACACCTGATAAACTTTAGGTTACTAATCTGCGGCAGATAGTACGTTTTCTCCCAGATTGCATACAGAGTCAGCGCGTTGTTCCCGGTATATGTCGCACCCGGATTATAATCGGTTCCGGTGCCGTCAGCCTTTGTGTTCCACTTAACAAAAGTATACTGGTCTCTTGTCGGCTTAACTGTCGACAGCGTCAGATTTTCACCGTACCATTTTGTCTGATTGCCCGGCGCTCCGGTTCCGCCGTTTGCATCGTATGAGACTATGTATGATGTTTTTGCAGGGATGGTGAAAACTAAATCTCCGGACGCTCCCCCGCCAAGTAAAGATCCTAAATCTCCGAAACCACTACTGGGATTTATCTTTATCGCTACAGTTTGTTGGTTATGGGTCTTTGTCCAGCTCCATGTCCATTGATTGATTATTGTAGTAACTTGCGCATACCTATAATCTATTGCTTTAGAACCTGTTTTGTTCGTTTGTCCTGTTCCTGTAATTGTTTGTGACACGTTTCCAGATGATGAGGCTCCAGAATAGTTTTTATCAATTTGTATACCGCTAAAAAGATTGAGTGAATATGTAGTGTCATTATTAGCTGAAAGTGTATAATCCAGCCACTCACGCAAACTGTTTTTGGTTGAAGTCCCTACTACACTTAATGGATGATAGGCGGTATAAACTTTTGTTCCCATACAATCACCTCCTAACTATTAGAATTAATACGGAGAATGCTAAGATGACCATTTTCGCGTTGCTTCATGATAAAATCACCGAACGATATCTGCTTACGAACATGCATGGCATCTGTCGAAAAATATGCGACTTCTTCAAAAGTCTGCGTCTGCTCATCGATCATGCCGAACGCCAGCCTCGTTGTAGTCAGCCTTGCCGCCATTTGGTTCGACTCTCTGTGCCCGAGAATCATCTCAGGTTCGTAATTCGCTCCGGCAGCATTGCCGTTGTAGTGAGTCCCTACCTTCAGATAACCTGCAAGCGTCTCAAAATTATGGTCGTACTCGGATGTTTTCAGATCGACATTATCAAGCCGGTCTTTGACACCGGTGCCGTTGACGTTTGTGATCTGATCCTGCAATGCCGCCGCCTGATCATCAGTGTGCTGATTTGCCGTCTGGACTGCTGCCACTTCAGCATTGCCCGCCGCGGTGTCGGCGTAATCCTCGGCTGCTTCTATAGCAGTATTTTCAGCTTCAACAGCTCTGTTATACGCCTGCTTCGCTGCCTCATACGATGATGATTTCGAGACATCTGACCAGCTGGCCGTTCCGTCCGTGAAGATAGTTCGATCAACAGTGTAAAGGCTGTTTGTTGACGTACCATCATAAGCAGGTTCCGCTTTTGACCATCCTGACGGATCCGATGTTCCCGAAGGTTTCGACGGCGTAGATGTGGAGGATGCGATCTTATAGAACCGCGTTACGGATTGAATATCACGCTCAAGAGCGACCGTGATACTCGCTCTTGCTTTTATTGCCATGATCATCCCTCCAGTCTGGCTTCATATACGGCTTTGTTGGCTACATCCGAAGCATTGACCGTAAAGGTCGTTCCAGTGCCTACAGCAGAGCTGCCGCCATCCTTATACCACTTGACCGAGCCAAGAGCAGACAGAGCTGATCCTGTGACTTCCACACCGGCTTTGTAAACGTGCGCTGTCAGAATCGTACTGCCTGAATTGTTTCTGAAGATGTTCCCGTTATTCGTCGTGATAGCCATCGTTATAGCATCCGCTCCTGCAGCACCGGGATTGCCCTGTGGGCCCTGCTGACCTTGCTTCCCGGCAACTGCATAAGATACAGCCGTATTTCCGTTTGAATATGTGACAGTTGTCTTTGTCCACACATAATTATTGACATCCGGTGCAAGAGCTGTGTCACTCCATGTTCCAGTCGGAACCGTTGTGCCGCTTGTTGATTTCTGATACTGAGTCTTAGAGTTGGTGACCGTTGGACTGGTCCCATTTGTCCCGGTTTTTCCGCCAACGGTATATGTCACTGCTGTGCTTCCATCAGAGAAAGTCGTTGTCGTTCTTGTCCAGGCAAACTGCGTCGTAGTAGGTGCCTGTGGGGTTGTCTGCCATGTGCCTGTCGGTGGAGTTGTACCAGAAGATCCGAGCTGATAAGCATACTCGGTCTGAGTGACCGTTACAGATGTCCCAGCAGGGCCCTGGCCTCCTGTCTGTCCTCTCAAAGCGATAGCAAACGAAAAAGTCTTAGTGATGATTATAGTATCGTTTCCCTCAACGATTTTGACCGGGATTTCAACCGTACCCGAAGTTGCCAGCCCTGCCGGTAACGTAATCGGTAACGTAACATCATATCCGTCTGTTGAAATAGTCCCGATAGTTACTGAGCTTGGTGTGCAAGTGCAATCGGATTTGTTAACAGTTGGCGTTATCTGCTGACTGCCTCTCAAAGCATTAACAACAACGTTGATCGTCTGCGATGATGCAAGGCCATTGACTCCGCCGTTAAGGTTAGCTGAATCCATTGATAGCACGACTGTGTAGCCGTCTGTAATGTCCAAAACTGTAATTTGATCTGCTGATTTAACTGCCATATTAATTTCTCCCCTTTGTCAAACGATTAATTCACACTTGAAAGTAACTTTTGTATCAACGTCTTCTGGCGTCAAAGTAAGTGCAAAACCTTCTCTCGATAGTTTGCTGTCGGTGCCTATAATGATTCCGTATGAATCCTCACCAATTTTCTGCCAGTACCATTGAAGATGTGCATTCACTCCGAACCTTGCCCGAAGTGCAGTGATGTCTGTGATGCATTCGACTCCGGCATATATAAAGACTCTTAAAACTGTTGATACCCTATTGTTCTTGAAGACATTTCCTCTGGAAGAGTCGATTCTGAGTACAACTCCATCAAACTCTCCGGAATCTGCCCTGTCAACCACATCATGTGCCGCCTCGATAGCCGCTGCAGCCTGTTCACAAGCATCATTCATCGCTGTCATAAGCTTTGGTGTTGTCGAAGCAGAGGATCCATCCGTCCAGGTGATTCGAGTACGCTGCCATAAATAGTGACCTGTGATCCACTCGGGCTGAGTCGTTGACCATTCGCCATCTGTCTGTTCTGATGATGATGATGACAGATAGTATTGTGTCACTATGTTTTCTATTCCTGCAGCATTTTGTATCTCTTCTTCTGTCTTATTGCCATCTATATCCGTGATTATAAGTTTGATCGTATTGTCTTCCGTAAGAACGGTCTCAACAGATTTTACGCCCCCGCTGCCATCTTCCAGCTCTGTCAGGATCCTCTCAAGTTGTTCCTTGAGATAGATCAGCTGATTTTCAGCTGATGCACCTTGTCTGAGATCAAGGATTACTGCCATAAGCTACACCTCCGATCCCTCGTGATATTCTCTTGCCAGCGACTCTATTGTCACTCGCCCTCTTCCTTCTATTTTGATCCGGAACTTGTCGCAACGACGTGGGATGATAGGTACATAGACAGATCGTCTTGTTTCTGAGTACATGTGCAAAACTTCTTCCCAGTTCCCAGAATCGTCGCACATAACAGAGATCGTGAATGCTGATCCATCTGACATCTTCATTCTCAGTTGCATTTTGGAATATATTTTCTTGTCCTCGATATACTCATCAAAGTCACCGAAAACAGCCATCCAATCAATGCGCGGATCATATCTGAGAGCGAGCACGTCATCCAGTTCCGATTCTATTTCGACAACAGGCACATCGGCATCAACCACCATAAGATATCTCTTACCTGCCTCTACATAAATCATTTTGCCGTTATGGTACGCAAAATCGACAGCGTGAGTATTATCCTCTTTGTGCCACTTAACTTTGTGTACGTCAAAAACCATAAAGTCCCACTCGCCCGGTCTATCGACTGACTCCATAGAAAAATAGAGCTTCATTCCGTTTGTGCCGGCCACAACATTCTTATACTTAGCTGTACCAAAGTTATCACTGACCAGCTCAGGGACCCCTCCGGCATAAGCCATGATCCCCAGGCGCGATTTATAGAATACCGTGTTGTTCACGACAACGATGCTCCGTGAGGATCCCTGTTCTACACTCTGGGCCTCAATCGTATTAAGAGAATAGTTGGCCGGCTTGTTTCCGTAGATCCTGTGAATATAGTCTTCTTTGAAAAAGAGAAGATGCGCACCATATGCGCAGCACCCTGTCCATGCACCATCCGTTGCAACCTGGACCGCGTAAGAGTTGCTCGCCAGCGCCTCTCTGTAGTAATACCAGTTTGTGGGATCGCCTTGCTTACAGGCATAGATAGCATTCTCTTCATCGCAAGTGCCCCAAAGCCTGTTATCATGCTCCATGACGTGAGACAGATCAGGGCATTTCCTTTCGATCCGGATACAGGTGTAATCTTCTGTTGCGGCATCTACCGCCTCAAAAGAGCTGGCCGGAAAGTGCAGTTTGACATCGTATTCATAAAAATCAGTTGTGCCGTCACCGTATGTCTTCGCGAGCTCAACTTTCTGGACAACAGCCGTGATGTTGTTAGCAGCATTAGCAAAGCCACTGAGTGATACAGCGTCGCCCGGCATGATACGAATAGCATCATAGTAGCCTGCCTCGGATGGTGGTGGAGTGACCGCGGTAAACTCCAAAATCTGATCTGCGGCCTCGGCATCTCTTTCAATGTTACGGAGAGCGCGTCCCCATGTTCCATCAACATTCATTTCGCTGGTGGTTTTATAAATACTGACCGTGTTAGCAATCTTTCCCCACTTGTGCTCATTCTCGCCCAGCTCGGAAGCATCTCGCACATCAAACCATACTTTGTCCGGGAAGATGCAGATCTTGTTGTTGATTGCCACCATATTTTTATCAGGAGCATCCGAAAGAGGAAGGTAATCGATCAATATCGGTGATCCGTATTCGTCCTCACCATAGTAAAAATCACTACCATCAATGACTGCCAGTTTTTCTCTCCTTGATAATATCGCCGTAGGATTATCAAACATAGACACATTGGCCGTCGGGATACCCTCAATATACTCCGCCTTGTATATCCCTCGGTTTTGTCTCTGTGTGATAAATGGATAGCCGTCAGATGATAGGTTTTTCATGTCACGCATATCCCCATCATCAATGATCGGCGCGTCGTTATATCCGCCGAAATCTATAGTCTGTTTTCTCGCTGGCGCTTCGTTGATCTCCAGTGTAGGTAATTCGTACATTTTCCCTGCAGCTCCTTTACCAATAGTTCTTTATCTTCACTTCGCGTCGTGTTGTCTCCGTGCCATATTTCCGCTTGTACCATGCTGCAAAAGCACGGTACGCTGAATTAAACATCTGGGAGTTATAGTTATAGGATGTATATTCCTTGTTGTTGTAATCAATCATGGCCTTTACATAGTGGATATACGTATCATCGTATGGATCCGGAATAAGGAGTTCTGTGTCTCCGTTATCTTTCCAGTCATACTCGATGATGTCTTCCGGATCCCTGCCCATGATCTCTGTCTGGGCCAGCTTTTCGATCTGGTTTATCCACTTGACTAAGACATCATCGCCGTAAGCATTCGGTTTTTCAGCTTTTACTCTTTCAATCGCTTCATATAATTTCATAGTTAATTCCTCTATGCGTTGATTGCATTCTTTATATTTTCAAAGATGGATGCCGCTATTGCTGATCCATCCCCCAGCGTAACATTGATATTAAGTGCATCGATGACTGCCTGAAACTCCTCATTCGTTATGATCGATGCGGCCGTGGTCGTATCTTTGTAATAATCTGTGTTCTTGAATGCCGCCACCTTTGCTCCGACAAACGTCTTGCATCTGTTCCACTCCGCCGCTGTGACGATCAAAGGCTGAGATGCCACCTTTGGCTTATCCCAGTCAAAATGACTGTACATGCGGATCTTAACCTTGTTTGAAGTATTACTGCCGGCAGCAGGGACCTGACTGTTGGTAGCAACGACATAGAACGTAACATCATTAGTCTGCGGAAGCGATGCAGCAGATACATTGACAGTTGTGTATCCGCCGGATGCTGGAGGAGATGTAACACTGATACCGGTATCAACAACACTTCCACCGGCCGGCTGATAATAAAGTCGGTAAACTGCATTTGCTTTGGCAGCAGATACACCCCAGTACACCTTCGCCGTCCGTGTGATTCCCGGCGCTTCGACCTTGTAAACGACAGGTGTTGACAGATAGCTGGATAATGCCGGTGTTGTCGCGAATCTATTATCAACACCACCCAAACAATTCACGCCGTTATATACCTGATAAAGAATCACTCCAAAACTATATGATGTATTCTGATTGAGGCCAGTAATATTGAATGTTCGTGGCGGTTTTGTCATCGCGCTCCAACTATCAACCGTAAAATTAAAAGTTTTTGTAGCCACATTTTTATTGTAAGCATAAACATTGACAACCATTTTATATGCAGCATTCGGTCTTGGATTTGCCATGTTAAGCGTTATCTGAGCTGTATTATATGACGTTGCTGCGGCTTCCACGGTAAAATTCATAGTTCCTGTATATAGGCTATCCTCGTCTTTACCGCCGTCATAAGCTACCCATTTCCATTTTCCATTCTTCTTCATCCAGCTCTTTCGTGAACCGGTTACTACAACATTGCAGTTGGGTGGTAAATTCTTAATGTCATAGGTATGTATTTCCTCCCCTGCCCCAGCTGCGGCAGTATCTTCACCGGATAATATTCTCACCTGATGATTATAATCAAGGACAAGATCAACATTGAATGTGACAACACGTTTATATTTCCCGCCGGTGTAATGGATATTTACTGTGCAGCTTGATTCACTTGTTTTTCTAAAATAGATCGACATATTCCCCTCCTTAAGTGAATCTCGCTCCGTTTGTAACCTGCCAGCCGTTCCCGTCATGGAACTTGATGCAGTTATCATGCGCTGTATCAATCCAGAGAATTGATGTATCCGTCGGTGCGTTGCTGTCAAAGGCCCATTGTTTCTTGTTGATCAACAGATTGGCAGGCGTTGAACCATTCATGATTCCCACGTAAAAGTTCCCCGTGTCAGTTGCATAATATAGTTCTCCGGGCGACAGCAGCGGATTCGGGCTCATGATATCGTCTTCCTCGCCACGCCTGATCTGTATCTTCTGTGCGTGGTGAGTACCATCAACATCCCGGCCATTGCCGTCAAGAGTTGCGATGGTGTTCCAAAGATCTGTCCATGTAACGACCGGAAGAACTCCACCCTGAGCGATCGTCTGTGCTGCATTCGCCCATGTTTCGGCAAGATCAGCATAGCTCTGCGCCGTCCTCATAGCCTCAAGTGCCTGAGCAACTATGCCTGCATTCTCAGCAGCACGCGCATTCTCAGCATCCACTCTGTCCTGTTCGGCCAGTCTTCTCAGTGCTTCTGACGTTTCAAAGTATGACCATCTTGCAATGATCTGAATAAGGCTCTCCCATTCAGATGCACTCTGCAGTTCCTCTTCTGTCACGTCAGGAGCATTTGCTTCCTTCACGTAATAATTAAGTCTCGCAGAGCTGACTACAGTAGTATCGTCATATATCCTGATCGTCAAATAATGCATACCAGGCACCAGTGTGCACTGCCCATTCAGCAGAAATGACAGTCTACCCTGTTCCGGATCAAGTATCTGCATACGCTGCCCTGCAACTTCGGATATCGATGTGCCGTCCGGTTTCTTGATGAATGCCTCTGCGTACATGTGATCGCTGAAATTAAATGGTCTTGTTCCTTCCATCAGTCTGATGTTCAGGATGTTTCCACCATCATACTGCTCAATGCCACGGACGATCTCAATGTGGTTCTCTTTCATTTGCAGGTCTACGTTAAATTCTTTGTAGTCCATGTTTTCTCTCCTGTAATAAATAAAGGGTGATGTTGCCACCACCCTCCAAAACTCACTGGCTATTAAAGGTCTGCCGCTTTAGAAGTCAGTTCGCTTATCATAGCTTCAGTTCTTTCGTCTTCGTCAAGCTGCTGCATGATAACATTCGCAAACTTACGCTTGATCTTCACCGGCTTTCCGCGCTGTACGATGCAATTCTCACCATTCACCGCAACAAACACATCTGAGTTGTACTTGCCGCTGTCCTTAAAGAGTCTGATTTCAACATACTCCTCGTTCGGATCTTTCACTTCAGCTTCCGTAACTTCTTCTTTCACTTCAGCTTCCTTCGGTTCTGTATTCTTTTTATTAGCCATGGGTTTGCTCCTTTCCGACTATAGCTATTTTGCCGCGGACTCAATACGAATCATGTACGGTTCAACAAGTCTTTCAGCCACCTTGAGAGCCTTCCAGCCGGCTGTTGCTCTCTGGTTCAGCGGATCTGTAGTGCCGCCGGAACCGAGCTGCTTAACAATATGCTGCAGGCCGCCGCCTTCGATCTCGGTTACGCCGTATGCATTTGCCCCGACGATAAGAGTTGAATACACATCGCAAGTTGTATTCTTATCGTTATTACCTGCGCCCCAGGGTTCATTTCTTGCCCACTTCTTAGCTTCTGTTGTCTCAACGAATCTGATGCCTGCGATCTTTCCGATCTCGCCTTCAAAGATCTCTGTATTCGCGGAATACTTGTGTACATCGATCCACTCTTCCTCTCTCATCAGTGTGTAGGATATATCCGGGCATACGATACCGACATATGATCCGTCGATTTTCTTCGTGTTACCGTTTTTCAAGATTCTGGCAGCATTGAAGAGATCGTCCACTGTGATAGTGTTTGCAGCAGTAATGGCATTACGTGCCGTCGGCCTTGTTTCTCCGGTGCCTTTTGCAAACAGTACGTTTGTGCCGGCATTGATGATATCTCTTGTAACAGTGTCAAGAGTTTCACCTGCCTGCTGGCCGAGAAGCTCTGTTGCTTCGACAAGGTTGTTGTCGATAGCTGTCAGAAGCAATACGTCAGACAGTGTTACATAGTCACCATACTGTCTTACTTCTGCAGTGATCGTTGTTACGTTCAGTGATCTGCCATCAGGAGTAACACCTTCTGTCAGCGGCGTCAGGGCCTTCGGGAACGGATCGTATTTTCTGAACTCGATAATCTTACCGCCATTCTTCGGAATCGGATGTTTCTGACCGAACTGATCATGCACCAGCAGCGGTTTAGCGTTATCAATCAGATAATCGCTGTAGTATGTTTTCATTTCAGGCGACAGGTTGTTGCCTGTAGTGTTGGCTGTTGTGACCTGAACATTCGCATCATGCAGATGCAGGTTGAGTCTATAGTCTTCGTAATTGAATCTCATTTTGCTTTCTCCTTCCTATCATCTCATCATCTCAGCGGATAACAGGAAGCTGTCTTCTAAAACTTGATAACCTCACCGCGTCTTGCGCGCTTAGCTATCTCCTTCCTGTCTTCCGCAGTAAGTTTACTGGGATCTGATTTTCTGATAACTCCTGCCTGCTCATTGAGTCCGTTTTCTGCCGGTCTCATTCCTCTTGCCTTGATAGTATCTGTCGTCTGCTTTCTTACTGCATCGCCCACCTGCTGGGCTGTGGACGCCATAAGCTCGCCCACGTGCATCGCTTCAAAAGCAGTCTTTACATCGATACCGGCTCCGAGCAGCTGGATGAATTTGTTTGAACCGTCTTCCTGCTGATGCAGGTCTACTTCTGCCTGAAGATCAAACTCCGGATAGATTTCTTTCAGCGCTTCAGCCTGGTTCTCCCAGTCTTTGTAGGTGCTCTGTGCCTGCAGCTCGCGCTGTCTTTCCGCTTCTTGAGCTTCCATCTCCTGAACACGGCGCTGATTGTCCATGTATGTAACATACTGATCGACAGTCATGCCCATCTCTTCTGCAGCCTGTTCAAACATTCCGTTATCAGTTAGGATGCGCGTTCTCAGCTCGTTGTAGTCGTCAATGCCGTACATATCCATCAAAGGATCCAGTACGGATGACATCTCATCAATCTGACCTTGCAGGTCGTTCTGATTCTTAAAGCGCCTGTCAAGTGCTGCCTGCATCTTCTGCTTGTAAGCATCTTTGTAGTCGCCCTTGATCATCTCCTCGAACTCTGCATTGAGGTCTCTTTGCTGAGTCTGCACTCCTCCGTTGCCGGCAGCGACTCCGGCCTGCGAACCTGCTGTTGTTCCGTCTCCGCCTTCGGGTGCGCTTCCCTCAGCCTTGCCGTATTCAACTCTCGGTTTCGCTCCGCTTGTCTGGGCTGGCGAGTTCCCTTCTCCGCCTGTTCCTGCATCTCCACCAGCGGCAGCTGCTCCGTCATGCATGTGAAGATTCAGGATGAAATCTTTCAGGTTAATCATCAAACCTTCCCTCCTGAGGTCTTTCCCTCGCGTCTTGAAATACTAATTATTTTATGGTGTCTTTGCACCTTTTAATCGGTTATAGCACAAAGGGGAAAACGATGCTCCCCCCTATACTTTCACTCCTCTATTTTTACTTGATCCGGATATCTCTTCGATAATGAGATCAATCCTTCCGTCATCATGTCGAACACTGCCAGGACTGCCCTGTCAGACACGTCAGCTTCACACACCACGAACGATTTGCCATAATCCAGCTGAGCATCTGTCGCATATGGGTGCCGCCTTGCCAGGTATAATGTCGCAGATTGTATCAGAGTGCTGACTGCAGAGCATATTGATGCATGGTCTTCACCGTCGGCATGGCCTGTTGCTTCTATCTTGCGTACCATCTTACCGCTATTGATGATTTCTGTTTTTATGATACTGATCATGTCTCATGTCTCCTATTTTGGCACGCTGGCAGAGGCTGCTCTTGCTCTTGCTTTGGCAACATTCCCTGCTTCTCCTCTTGATGCTTCTCCCAGGGCGTTTGTCTCAACCGGTTTCTTTTTGTTGCCTTCTGCCTTTGGCTGTGGCCTTGGCTGATTTTCTTCTGCAGCCACTCCTCCTGCTACCATCTGCTGCATTCCGAGGATCCCCTGCAGCTCCTGTACCTGCTGAGCAAGCATCTGTATTTGCATTTGCATCTGCTGATTGGCCTGTACCTTATGGATTATTTCGTCACGGCCCTCAAACTGCATCATGTCTAAAACCACAAGTGCCTGATCTGCCATCTCCGGATTAAACAATCCCATGCCGAACAGTTCCTTGGCCAGTTCGTTCTGAGATATCTTGGAGAAGGGGCTCTGCTTCTGTGCAGAGATCTCAATATCGAAAATAGGTTTTCTTACAGTCTCCGGATCAGCTCCGTATACCAGTGTGTCTATCGCCTGTTCCCTGATGTTCCTGTTGTCGTATTCTTCAAATCTCTCCATACCATTCTCGCCAACAACACGGAAGAATCTGGGCTCGTCATAGAATTGTCTGATCAGCTCCAGAACAAGATAATTGATATCTTCGAATGCCTGATAAGTCGTTTGTATCATATCCCTTGAAAGCTTCGATCCTGCTTCCTGCAGAGCTGCTATTGCAGACGCTGCTGTTACTCCGGACGTAGTTGTGCCCTGTGAAAAGTCACGGTTTCCGGATGTCTCTTTCAGCTCATCGATCTTCATCTCCATGAAGTTCACGATGAAGCCCGGCAGCGGATTAACTTCGATTTCCCTGATCTTCGTGTCGCTGATGTTGCCGGCAACATGGATGAAGTCATTGCCCCAGTCAGCAAATTCAGCTTCGTTGATATCGACTCCCTCTTCGACAAAGAATCTTTTCTTGCCGGCCAGCAGCGCGTTCTTCGCGATGATCGAATTGAGCTTGTCGATATACATCTGCGGATCCTTCATGATGTCGATATATCCAAAGCCACACGGCGCTCCCTCTATCGGGAAGAGTGAATCGAACACAAACGGATATTTTGCATGTTCATAGAATCCCTTATCTGACAAAGCAGGATCATTCTCTGACGCATAAATGACTTCGCCGCAGGCGAACTTGCAATACTGCACAACATCTCTGCCATTCACATTATCCTTGTAATACCAGTCGAACACTGCAGTCTTCTCGCTATTGTCTATCTGATCATCAGTTATGTATTCAGTGATCTCTCCCATAGCAGAGCCTGTTTTGCCCTCAAGGAACGGATACATTGTTTCAAGAATGTCATTGTCCACCAGCTCAACCGTAAAAACATTACGGCTTTTCTGGATGTCTTTCACGCCGGGTTCCCAAAAGATATTAAGCAGATCAACTGCTTTCACGTCGATATCGCCCAGGCCGTTATCGATTGATGGGTTCCAGTACACACCGTAAACAGCAGTCCCATGTTTAAGCTTATACCACCAGTTATCAGAATAGACCTTCTTGAACTTGTTTCGCTCCAGGATGACCGGCATGATCTCAGACAGAAGCTGTGCATCCTGCTTGTCTCCTTCCTCGCGCGGCAGCACATTAGCTTCCGGGTAAGAGTCCATCGCGTCAGCGTGTTTGTTGGCCAGCGAGTTAAAGAGCCACGCTGATGTGGGCTGAGGGTCCTGCGGATTAGCGTTGCCCTGCCTGCCGTTAATGATATCCCAGTGTCTCTGCTTCCACCATTGTTCATGCTCTACAATTCTTGATTCATGGTTCGTCTTGCCGTCCTTGTACTTGAGCCATGTGGCATATGCCTCATCGATCTCATCCTTGCCGATGCTGCCATACCTGCCATAATCCGGATCAGATGGATCTATCCCTCCGCTTCCGCTCTTAGGCGCGTCACCACTATCACCGCCAATAGGTTTACCATCCTTGTCAACCTTGTCGCCGTCTTCCTTGGTCGTCTTTTCCTGCGCCCATTCTGTTTTCATTTCATTCCTTCTTGCTCCGGGCGGATCGTGCGGATTATGCACTTTTGAGCCGGCACTCTCAGCGTCAGAGATTTTTCTGACTTGATTCTCTTCTCCGGCCGTCTTGCCGGTCTGCTTTTTCCTTTTAGCCATCTTACACTCCTTTAAGCTCTGATGAAGTTGTAACGATCGTAATGTATCTTTTCGGCATTCAGATTCAGCGGATCTTCGCCCAGCTGAATAACTTTCTTCTCCGCTTCGTTGTATCTCGGGTTGATCGGGTGCTCCATGCACACATATCTCCACTCGTCATAGTTATGATCTTCCATGTCCGTATCAACGTCCTCAACGTGAGTCTCGCTGTAGATCAGCGTCGGGATGCAGCGGATGAAATGCTTACAGGTTTTGAACGTATAGAACATCGGGATCCCATTCTCATCAAATGCCAGTCTGTAGTGACACTGCATCTTGCCCGGCAGTCTTTTGTGGTCGCCAGGTTCCCAGTACACTTTTTTGCGTTCCATCATCCTTGCGATGCTCTCTCCTTTGCTCTCTTCAAAGATTGCAGGATCAGCTATGCCGCGTATCGATGATGGTCTTCTTCCCTGCAGATTCGGATCAGATTCTTCGACTTCCCGTATCTTTTCTGCTATCTGCTCAACTGTCCACTTGACACCCTCGTTCGGCGTTCCGGTGCATCCATATAGTTCTGCGATCCGGTACATTCTGCCGTCATGATCTACTGCGAACCATCCAACACTGAACGGTTTAGAATATCCAAAGTCGAATCCTCTGAAGATTCTCCATGTCTTCGGCACTATGAACGGATCTATCACATGAGTCCAGTGCCTGTCCTTGTAATGTGCAGGATCGTTTTTCCATTCGCTGAACACCTGTCCTGAGAAGCTGTCCCAGTCGCCGTACAGCAGTGCTTGTCTTTCTGCCTCAGGCATCATCGCCAGAGATGCCAGATAGTTCGGATCATTCTTCAGCAGCTCCTGATTGTCGAACACTGTGGCCGGCACAAAGATCCTTTTACGATGCATTGTGATAGGCTTGCCGTCAGGTGATATGACTGTCAGATCAGTCTTGATCGGTGTCAGCGGTTCTGCAGCCGTGATGAATCTGTCCTTCACCCAGCCATGCCCGATACCGCCAGGGTTCGTCGTCGCTCTCATGTAGACTCTGGTTCCTTCCTTGCCTGGCCTGTTCCGGCTGAACATGTAGCTGTATTCCTCCCACGTAAAGTGAGTAAGCTCATCGAATGCGACAAAGTCATAGCGTTTGCCTTGGTAGTTCGTCCTGTCCTTCGTGTACTGCATGGAGCCAAAGTAGATTTTTGCCCCGGAAGGGAAGAGCCACACATGCTTGGAGTCGTTGTATCTTGCTTTCGGGAATGCTGCTTTGTATATCTCCCTGCTCCTATCTATAAGCTCTGAGAGCTGAGGATACGTCTTACGGAAGATTATTGCACGGTAATGAGGAATATGTACCTGCCTTAGCGCTTCGGCCAGCAGAGCGTCACTTTTGCCGCCTCCTGCAGCGCCTCCGTAAAGGGCCTCCCACTCCGGTCTCTGCATGAACTTTACTTGCTGCGGTTGAGGTTTCCAGACAACATTACTCATCGTCGCCATCCTCCTCATCATCGTCATCCGCGTCGTCAAGAACCGGGGCAAGCATCACTACTCCCGTTTCGGAATCATCGTCATCGATCACATTGGTTTTGCTTCTTTCGATCTCAAGCCGCTCGCGCTCCTTCTGATCCACGATGCGATCCATAGCCAGAATATCCTTCTGGACTTTAACAACAATCTGAAGAGCTGCAGCCGCATCTTTGAGCGCCCTGAAATCTGTTTTAGAAAAAATCTTTTCGACAGTCTCAGACACGCCTTCGCCCAGCCCTTCACTTACAACATACCTGTTGAACTGCTGAGGATCCTCAAGTGCTTTGTCCATTACTCCCACCATTGCTGCTGCTGTCAGCAGCTGGTCCTTTATGCGCTCAGCCTGTTCATCCGCCGTTTTTTGTATCGCTTTTTCAACAATTTTTTGGCGATGTTTTTCACGGGCAGCAGTCCATTTTTCGGCCTGCGCGATCTTGCACAATGTCGAACTGGACACACCATGTTTCTCAGCCAGGTTCCTCTGACTGATGTTGCCGGTGATGTATTCAGTTTTGATTTTCGTCCAGTTGGCCTTAGCCATATCTACTCCTTTCTCAAATACTT
>Ga0310695_10003218_pt1 | contig 32507 bp, 31 predicted proteins | sample RumenRJG_04DNA_FD_203882 | JGI IMG/M metagenome (GOLD analysis project Ga0310695, IMG submission 203882) | Bovine rumen microbial communities from Lethbridge, Alberta, Canada - RJG_04 (v2) (version 2) | ecosystem: Host-associated > Mammals > Digestive system > Stomach > Rumen | place: Canada...
GTCTTCAAAACTATAACCTTGTCAATCAGTTTGAAGGCCGGAATGCCAATGCCATTCGCTTCCATATAGGTGACATCGTGGAAGTCCTGGATGGCAAACGGCTGTTCACGGCCATTGTTGCCGAACTTCCTCCCACCCCGGAGGACGGTTTCTACGGACTTGACGCCCTGGACGACTCCTACATGGTCCTGCCGTTGGAAAGCGGCCACATCGACCATCTCCATATCGCTCCAACACACACCTTCTCCCTGCGACATCCACTGGAAGAAGAATGCGCCAACTACCTTCGCACACGCCTTCTGATCTTCTAGGGCAGAGAGGATGAAGCCGACATGAGCAGCATCTGCGAAATCGAAGGACATCAGTACCTGTACAACTTTGCCACCCTCCCCTCCAAGAGCATCTGCCGCCGCTGTCATCGGAAATGGCTGGCTGACTACAGCGGCGACCTCATCAACGGGGAAATCTGGAAACAGGTGGACCGCTTTGAAAATGACCCCAGGACGGATGACGAACTCGTCAAGGAGTGGAGCAATAGAAAGTAGTCGCAGAAATTCGAAGATCAGCGGGAGATTGCTATCACTTTTCTTTCTGGTGCTCATACCATGCATGTTTCTTGGACCCCTATGCGCAAAAACGACCGATTTTGTGCACAGGGGTATAGGCTGATGGACCGGTAGACGAGTTGGAGAAAGTCAAAGGCAACAGAGGTGCACTTTCTGCCTATCGACGCCATAGAATTATTCTGCTGATTTCCAAATTTTGGCAAGGCTTGCCAAAACTTGGGGAGAGGGTGGTCGGCATCTTACTTTTGCAAAAAAAGAAAGATGCGAAGGAAACAACATAGGGTGCTTATGACGCCGCTCAATGAAAAGGTCCTCTTGCCGGATGAGGGTGCTGAACTTAGTTTGAATCCCATGGAACGCACGCTGTACAGGTTGTTCCTGCGGCATCCGGAGGGCATGTTGGCCGATGATTTGCTGCTTCATTGGCGGGAACTGGAAACTCTGTATGCCCAGGAGTCCTGCTATGTGGACGAAGGGCTCCGGGAGAAAAAACTGGAGTCACTTTGCGGGGAATCCAAAAGGGTGTTTTATGCTACGGTTTCCAGGATAAAAAAGAGGTTCATTAAAGTGTTGGGCGCCACGCGGGCAAGGTCATACTATATTGCCAGGGGGAACCACGGTATGTATAGGACCAAGGCAAAAAAGTGCGGATAGCAGATGCATGCAAATGTCGCTGATACGGGTGAGAGCATTCCCCGCTGCTCTTACCCTGTTGTTCTTCCGGACCCCTATGCGCAAAAATGGCCGATTTTGACGCTATCCTGCCACGGGCGTGGACCGGTAGGCGCAGTGGAGGCTATCTTTATGATAACCCGTCGTCAAGATTCGCATGAAAGACATTCGCATTTCTTCTGGAGACCATGAGAACGGCCTAAATGATGCCGGAAGATGTGGAAATAATGGATATTTGTAGATATAACAACATATATGTATATTTGTAGTGCGGAATGTGGCTATTCCACTCGCTATAGCTGATATGGAACAGATATATGAAGTCCTAAAACGATATTTCGGTTACGATGCGTTTCGTCCGATGCAAGAAGAGGTTATCCGACACATCCTTGGCCGGAAGGATGCCCTGGTGCTGATGCCTACCGGTGGCGGGAAGTCACTCTGCTTTCAGATTCCGGCTTTGATGATGGAGGGGACGGCTGTGGTTATTTCCCCGCTCATTTCCCTGATGAAAGATCAGGTTGATATGCTTAGAAGTAATGGTATTGAGGCTGCGGCCTTGAACAGTTCGCTTGATTCCAGGGGCCATATGGAAGTTCGGAGCCAATGCCGGAATGGGCGTTTAAAACTTCTTTATCTTTCTCCGGAACGCCTTCAGGCAGATCTGGAATGGATTCGGACCCATATGAAGGTGTCTCTGTTTGTCGTGGACGAGGCTCATTGCATATCGGCTTGGGGACATGATTTCAGGCCGGAATACACGCAGCTAGGCAATTTGCATGAATTGTTTCCCGGAGTGCCTGTAGCTGCATTTACTGCTACTGCCGACAAAGTTACACGCGAAGATATTGTTGTCCAGTTGCATATGCAAGAGGCAAGGCTATTTGTAGGCTCGTTTGATCGCCCCAACCTGAGCCTGAGTGTAGTTGCAGGCTGTTCGGCAAAAGATAAACAGAAGATGATTCTGGGCATTATTCACAGGCATGACGGGGAAAGCGGAATTATCTATTGCATGACCCGTAAGACGACAGAGGAACTTTCGTCTGCCTTGAAACTTAAAGGGGTGTCGTGTGCATGTTATCATGCCGGGATGGATGCGGAACAGCGACGCATGGTTCAGAACGATTTTCGCTGTGACCGTATTCAGGTAGTGTGTGCTACGGTTGCATTTGGTATGGGTATCGACAAACAAGACGTCCGTTTTGTCGTTCATTACAACCTGCCGGGGAGTATTGAAAACTACTATCAGGAAATTGGCCGTGGAGGTAGGGATGGAATGCCTTGTGAGACAGTGCTGTTCTACAATCTGCAAGACCTTGTGATGCGTCGCCGTTTTGCCGAGGAAAGCGCTCAACAAGAACTGAACCGGCAAAAGCTTGGGCAGATGCAGGACTATGCCGAGGCCAATGTATGCCGGAGGCGTATCCTCTTGAATTATTTTGGAGAGCGTTCAGAGACCGACTGCAGGAACTGTGATGTCTGCGAAAATCCACCTGCCAGATTTGACGGGAGCGAGTTGGTGCAAAAAATGCTGTCGGTGCTGGTGCGTACGGGCGAGTCCGTGGGCAGTACGGCGGCAATAGACATTTTGACAAGAGTCAGCTCGCAATTAATTAAACGTAAGGGGTTCGATAAAATCAAGACATTTGGTGCAGGTGCGGAGATATCTCGTGAAGATTGGAAATCTTATCTGATGCAGATGATTCATCTTGGCTATGTTGAGGTGGATGTGTTACATTTCAGGCGATTGAAGGTGACGACACTTGGTGAGGACGTTTTGTATGGACGGAAAAAGGCGGAGTTGTCGGTCATTGATCGGAGAGATTTTAAGGTGCCCAGAAAGAAGCCGACTATGGAGATTCCCTATGACGACGAGGACCGGTCTTTGTTTGAGGCACTTCGGGCACTTCGCCTGACCTTGGCCCGTGAAGAAAAAATGCCAGCCTATATTATTCTCAGCGACAAGTGTTTACATTCGCTTGCAAGCAGAAGGCCCAGTACCCTGGCAGAGTTTGGCGAGTGTTACGGTATTGGCGAGGCTAAAACGCAGAAATACGGGGCAAAGTTTCTGGAAATAATTGTCGCAGCGGGGGTGAATAATTCCGATACGTGCGATGCTACTGAAACTTCTGCCCCCAAGCCAGAGTCTTATATGGAAAGGCAGAAAATTCTACATGAAAATGCATATGCGAGATGGACAGAAGAAGATGATACAAAATTGTTGTCATTGTTCTCTAAAGGAGTTTCAATTGCGGAATTAAGCAGTTTGTTTTCAAGAAACGAAGGTTCAATTCGTTCCAGATTAAAAAAGTTGGAAGTCAGAACGGATGATACCAAGGCGAAAAATGTGACTGGATATTGGGATGAAATCAACGACAGGCGTATAGAAGAAAAAACACAAGAAGTGCTTAGTTATTGTGCCCAGAAAAAGGGTGATATGACGATTCGCTCCTTTGAACTGGCCCGATTATCTTTAGAGCATTTGCTGGATAACATTATGGAAAGGGATTATACCCATGCCGGAATCCCGAAAATGGTTAAGGACAGCATGATATATAAAGAGGATGTTGTGGCTGAATGCAATCTGAATCAAGCGGCTTCACTTGCTCGTTCAATCGTCTATAAAGCAATAGGTGATGATTTGAATCTATACCCGGTTACAGCGGAAAAGAAACTGTCTCGATCTAAGCAGAGAGGAGAAGAACTGTGTAATATTCCGGCAAATGAAATGACGGCCCGGGACTATCTTTTTGTCGCTAAATCCCTGTCAGATGGAGAGGCCTTTACTAGAGGAACGGCATTGAATGTGTTCTTTTTCTTCAACGATTATGGCTTTGACCCTATGATGACGCGCGTGTTTGCATCGTATGCTTTTTTCAGGGGACCTAAACCGTTGTCTGCATTGCCGTTACAATCTGTTTTAGGGACAGATTATCGAAAACCCGCGGAGAAACTTGTGTCTATGGGAGTTATGCGTAAGGTCTCGGATAAAGATTATGAGCTTGCAGAAGATGCGCTGACTATATTGAAAACTATAGCAAGCCAAAGGAATCTGCCTGAAATACCATAGCGTGCTGCTACCGGTCCATCGGCCTGTACCCCTATGCGCAAAAATGGCCGATTTTGACGCTACCCTGCGGGGAGCGTGGACCTGTAGGCGCAGTAGCCCTGCATATTAGCGGATGTGTGTCAACATTATTCTAAAAAATTGTTGAAAAATTTTGGTGCTTGTCAACAGAATACCTATATTTGTAGAGGCTGGTGGCTGCTGCTCAGAACTCCAATCAGCGCATATAAGGGGCTGACATGCAGACGTGGATTATCCTGTTGCGGCCCTGCATAAACGCGCCGGCCACAAATCAATAGTAATTAAAGGTTTGAAGCGATGAGAAAGTATTATTTGGTGACCACCAAGCATCTGGAGGATGGATTGTGGTTCAGGGATGATGAGGATTTTGTAACAGGAATGAACTATGTGGCCATCCAGGCGGCCCTGACGCCGGAGGTTATTGTGCTGGCTTTCATACTGATGTCCAACCACGTGCACTTTGTGCTGTACGGAACCCGTCTGGAGGTGGAAGCCTTCATGAACAGTTTTAAGGGCCGGTTCTCCCATTATTTGGGCAGAAAGTATGGTATAAAAGAGTTTCTTAGACGCAACAACTTGGATATTAAAGAGATATCCGAAAATGAGGCGGAAGCTTTGGAACGGGCGATTGCTTATGTACAGATGAACTGTGTGGCGGCAAGTATATGCCTGTATCCCGGGCAGTATCCGTGGGGAACGGGAAACACGTTTTTTCAGGTGCTGTGGGATGGAATGCCCCTTGAAAGCAGCATGCCTCAAGGCGGGAACATCGGCTCCCGGCATGCTGCCCAAAAGTACCGCCGTCTGGGGGATCTCTCCGGACGGGAGCGGATCCGTCTTATGCACAGCAGGGTCGCTCTGAAACTTCCGGATGAGTGGCTATTGTCTGAAAGCGGCTTTGTGCTGCCGGAATCGTACGTGGATGTGAACCATGTAGAATCGGTCTTCCGTTCTTCCAAGCGCATGCAGTATTTTCTCAGTAGTTCCTCCAAAGCCCGAAAACGCCTGGAGGCGGAGGATGAAAAACTGCCAGCCTTCAGGGATCAGGTAATTCTGGGAGCCCTGCCGGACCTTCTGCAAAGCCTGTTTCAGAAGCCTGCGTTCGGGGCTCTCTCAACTCAGGAGCAGGCCGAAACGCTCCGTCAGGTCCGCTTCCGTTTCAGCGCCGGGATTCACCAGGCCGCCAGGGTGTGTGGTATAAGCTATACCGATGCCGCGAGGCTTCTGGACACCGCATAATCCGGCTGCAATGGAGATAAAGTGTGTATACCGGTCTGCGCCATCGGCAGGGTAGCGTCAAAATCGGCCGATTTTGCGCATAAGGGTACAGGCTGGTGGACCGGTAAGAGCAGGACTCTGTAATGCCAGACAAGGGTTGCCAGCATTCCTGCGGAGTGGCTTCACCGGTGCGCCGGAAGTGAGTTACAAGAGTTCTTTGTGATCGATGGTGCTGAGCAGGCCCTTCCGGACGATGACGAACTCGTTCTCGAAAGGCTTCCCGGGGGCAATGCGCTTGGTACGGAAAGTCTGGTATTTGATTTTTAACAAATACTTTACCCTGGAGTCTTGGAACATGGCTGCCGCTGACCCAAAGTAAAAATGTTCATGGGTGTCCTTGACCTCCACATGAATGATGGTTCTGTCTTGTTTAAGCATGATTGTGTAACGCAAAGATAGCCATTTTTCTACTAATTTCAAATGGTGTTGATAAATGTTTTGGAAATTTGACAATTGAATGCATTCAGAAACATAGATGCGCTGCTGAAGGCGATTGCAAGGGAGAAGGAGCTGCTGAAATTCCTGTTCACAGGCAGGAAGGCGCCGTCGCTCCGTACAGAGCAGGCGCTGGAGAATTTCCTGTCCCAGGATAGACGAAGGCTGGAATATCTTTTGGAACATGGGGTCATCCGGGAGGCGGAGGGGGGCCTTTTGGTGCTGGAGGATACCTACTTGCGATTTTTCGAGGATGTGCTGGAGGTGAACGAGGAAATCAATGTGCTCTCGGTGAAGCAGCATATCGACGCCCTGAATGAGAACATCGAGTTCTGGCTCACAGTGGGCTCGGAGGCCCGCAGGCAGCGCTACATGGGGGAAATCCTGAGGATTCTCCGCAGCATCGCCCTTTCCACCCGCCGCAATGTGATAGACCTTAAGCGGGCCATCGACAGTACCTACAAGAACGAGCGGGACTTTGCCGTGAAGCGTAAGCGCCTTGAGAATCTGGACCGCAAGCGGGAGGATATCGCCCTTCTCATCAAGGAGGCCGAAAAGCTCTTCGGGGAGCGCCAGCGGGTGTTTTTCGGGCCGTCCATGGATACTCACCTGAAGGAGACGGTGGCAGCGGTGAAGGATGCACTCACGGAATCTTATCACGGCCTGCTGGAGCTGGACCGCCAAATTATCGTGTACCTTAATAAGATAGAGGCCCAGCAGCGGCTGGTGGAGAAGATTCGCCGCATCAAGTACCTCAAGGACCAGCTGGTGTGGGAGAGCGGCACGGACGTGATTTGGGCGCTGCAGATGCATCGGCCGGCTTTCCTGGAAAAGCGCCCTTGGTATAACTGTCTGCCTTCGCTGGAAGCGCTTACGAATACGCCGGACGGGATTGCCGCCCTGAGGGAGGCGCATGCTGCCCTGAAACACCCTACGGCCAAACGGCGGACAGACTCGGAGCCGCTTTCCCCGGAGGAGCTCTCCCGTGGTGCCGTGGTGAAGGACACCCTGAATACTTTTGAGGTGCGAAGCGCCTTCCTGGGGAGTTCCAAGGACCTCATGACGTTTCTCATGGAGAGGGCAGACTCTCTTTCCGGAGCATCGGCCCAATCTTCCAAGGAAGAATCCCTCTCCGAGGAAGACCGCCTCACCCTTTTCTGCCGCCTTGCGGTAGAGTTTGACGAAGATTTCCGCATCACGGACCGGTATGAGGAGTCCGGCAGCTTTACTTACCCTTTGATTTTCGCGAAATGAAGGTCTGTAGTGCTCATACCGGTCCAAGAATCCTGCAGGGTAGAAGCAAAAATGGCCGTTTTTGCACCTACTCTGCTACATCTTTGGACCATTATCCTCACTTCGCTGTCCAAGAGGCCCTCCGAGAGGCTCCCCAAGAGTCCGCCAGTGAGGCCGTCCAAGAGGCCACCAGTCAAGCCAATTACCTATCCAAAGAACCGAGCCTATGATCAAGACCAAAGAGATATTCGAGCTCCTCTCCCGGGGAGGGTTCATCAGTCAGGACAGCACCCGGGCCGATGTCCGCCGCCTCTATGACTATATAGAGGAGAATTTTGACGAGTATAAGGCATATTATCAAGGTATTGGTTTTGTGCTGGAGCAGGGGAACGGGTACTTCCATTTTTCCCGCGAGGAGTCCCGCACGGACCTTACCCGGCGACTCACGGCCCTGGGGGTGTGGATCGACCGCCTGGATTTTGTGAAAACCTTCCACAGCGGCTTTTCCACCGGCGTGCGCTTTACGCCATCGGCCATCACGGAGGCCATTTCGGCCGATGTAGAGCTCAAAGAGAAGGCGCGTAAGCTCTATCCCGGACAGCACAGCGCCAAGGACACGGTCCAGATGCTGGTGGACGACCTTGACAAAGCGGGGTTCATTGAGCTGGAGAACGAGTTTGAACAGGTGTACAAGGTGACATCGGCCTTCCATTTCCTGGAAGGGCTGGTGGAAATGTTAACGATTAGCGAGGAGGAGGCCGCCGATGAGACAGCTCAGTAGAATTGTATTTGTGAACAGCGCCAACATCCGTTACGGGGAGGTACGCCTGGACGGAAATGTGCATCTGATTGGTACACAGGGTGTCGGGAAGAGTACCGTGCTCCGTGCCATCTTGTTTTTCTATACGGGGGACAAGATGCACCTGGGCATCAGTCGGGAGAAGAAGTCGTTTGACGATTTCTATCTTCCGGGCGCCAATTCCTACATCGCCTACGAGGTGGAGAGCGAGTTTGGCGCCTTTACGGTGCTGGTTTTCCGCTCGCACGCGCATAGCGTCTTCCGCTTTATCGGGGCCCCGTTCCGGAGGGAATGGCTTATTGACGAGACAGGGGAGGTGACGGCCGACTCGTCCGTCATCCGCCGCCGCGTGGAGGGCGCTCCCATGACCCGTATTGTGGACGAGTACCAGGAGTACCGGGACATCATCTACGGGAATAAGCGTGCCACCGGCAAGGAGTTTGCCCGCTTCTGCATCATGGAAACGGCTAAGTATCAGAACATTCCGCGAAGCCTCCAGAATGTGTTTCTGGGCGCCAAGGTGGATGCCGATTTCATTAAGGATATTATAATAAGGTCCCTCGGAGACGAGGAACCGGGCATCGACCTGGTGTATTTTCGCAGCCAGCTTGCGGGTTTTGAACGGGAATATAATGACATTTCCCAGTGGTTCCAGAAGAATAAACAAGGGGAGGTGACGGTGCGTCGCCAGGGGGAGAAGGTGGTGGAGCTGTACCGGAAGCTCCTGTATCTGGACGATGAACTTACGGGCAGCCTACTGGAGCTCCGCTACGCCCGCCGGTATGCGCAGGAGCGGATTCCGCTGCTGGACAGGCAGGTAGAAGAGACGGAGGTGCTGCAACAGAAGTGTAAGGACAGGCTGGACGATTTGCAGGACAAGTTTAACCACGAGCTAGCTGCCCTGGAGCAAGAATTAGGCGCCCTGAACGATAAATTGGACAGGATTCCTAAACTTCGGAAGAAATACGAAGGGCTTGGTATCCAGACGATTATTGAGGAGGACGGGCAGGAGCCGGCGCTACAGGCCTCGTTGGAATCGGCCCAGGCGCTCCGTGACCGGCTCACCCGGGAGTATGCCGATATCACGGCCAAGTACAAGGACCGCGAGCGGGAATTGAAACTGGGATTTGACGTCTGGCGCGCGGCCCGGGAGGGGCGAAAGGTAGAGATTGGTGCAGCGCTGAATGCGCAGGTACAAAAGCTCTCGGAGGCTTTTCAGGCGGGGCTCTCCGGTGTGGATGAGGCCTTCCGGGAGCGCGTATCGGCGCAGGAGAGCCTGCTCACGGACCTGCAGGAGCGGATGGCAGTTGCGGATAAACAACTGGCGCTCGCGGCCCATCTTTCGCCTTTTTCCCAAGAGATTCAGGCTGCCCGGGATGAGCAGTCCCGCCTCGCCGGAGAAAAAGGCAGGTTAGAGGCATCGATAAAAACACAGGAGGCGCTTGTGGAGAAGCTCATGCAGGAAGGGCAGTTCCAGCAGCATCGGGAAGCGCGCGAATGGGACGACCAGCTTTCGGAGGTGGGGGCGCAGATGAAGGGACTGGATGCCCAGATTGCGGAAATCGAGGGGCTCCTAGCCTCCATGGACGGTTCCCTGATCCAGTGGCTTTCCCGGCACAAGCCCGGCTGGGAGGAGACAATAGGCAAAGTAGCCGATGAACGTACGGTGCTCTATGCTAAGAACTTATACCCCTCGGAGGCGAAGGGGGATTCCCTGTTTGGCGTGGATCTGGACCTGAGCTCACTCAAGATGCGTGTGCGCACGCCGGAGCAGCTGATGAAAGAAAAAGGGCAGCGGGAAAAGGAGCTCTCAGCGCTGAAAGAGCGGCAGGAGGGTCTTCTGGCAGGGAAGGAGTCTGCACTTGCTACTCTTCGGAAAAAGTACAATGCCCGGATCAAGCCGCTGCGGGACGATCTATCCGGCCTGCAGGCGGCCGCCCTCATGCTGCCGGCCAAGTTGGAGGATGCCGGCAAGCGCCTCTCGCTCCTGGAAGAAAACACCCGCAAGGCCCGGGAAGATGCGATGGAAAGGTGCAAGGAGGCTCTGCAGGCATTGACCGCGGAGAAGGTGCTGGCCGCGGAGGCCCTGAACGCCCTCCTGAAGGAGAAAGAGGCTGAGGTCCAGAAGCTTAGGGAGGCCGATGCCCGCAAGCGCAAGTCGCTGCAAAAGCAGCACGACGATGCTCTCACCCGGGTGGAGGCAGAGATATCTACCCGGGAGAAGGAACTCTCAGCAGAATTGGAAGCACTGCACGCGGAGCAGACCCGGGAACTCTCCGGGCAGGGGGGCGATGCCACGGCACTGGAACGCTGTGAAAAGGAGATTCATAGCCTGCAGGAGCGGCTGAAACGGATTGCGCAGAATAAGGAGATTCTTTTCAATTACCGGAAAGACAAGGAGGACTACCTGGACAAGAAGGAAATCTTCCTCTCGGAAAAGTCAAAGGTGGAGGGTAAAAAGAATTCGCTATCAGAACGTTATAAACTTAAGCGTAGAAAAGAAGAGGATGCTCTTGCCCGCGCCACGGAAACCCTTCAGGAACTGAGGGATGCTGTGAAGCAGCTCCGGGAAGGCCTCTCGGAGGCGGAGAATTTTGAGCAAAGTAACGCCCTTCCTCTTCTCCCGGAGGGACGTGAGAAGAAGACGGACAAGACCTGCCGGCAGCTTATGGACACCATCCACCGGGTCCTGAGCGAAAAACGGAATACGGAACAAGCTTTCTATCAGAGCGTTAACGCCTTTACGTCCCACTTTAACCCGGGGAATATCTTCGATTTTAAGACAGACAACCACTCCGACGAGGAGTACCGCACCTTTGCTTCCTCGCTGGTGGAATTCATGGAGAGTGACAAAATAGAGGAATTCCGCAGCCGCACCAGCGGGCATTACACGGAGATTCTGCTGCGCATTTCCCACGAGATGGACGAGGTGTCCCGCAACTCCTCCGAAATTGCCGGCATCGTCAAGGATATCAACTACGACTTTAAGGAGAAAAACTTCATCGGCGCGGTGAAGAGTATTGAGCTTCGCACCATCCCGTCGGCCGATAAAATGGTTACCCTGCTGGGCCATATCAAGGAATTTGCCGATGAACACGGCTACGACCTGGACCAGGTGAACCTCTTCTCCGGGGCTTCCCGGGACGAGTCCCGCAGTGCGGCTGTGGGGCATCTGCTGTCGCTGATGAAACTGCTTACCGGCGGCGAACATGCTTCGCGCAGCCGGCTCACCCTCAGCGATACCTTCCAGCTCCAGTTCCGGATCACAGAGAACGACAACGACACCGGCTGGGTGGAGAAAATATCGTCCGTGGGCTCCGACGGCACGGATGTGCTGGTGAAGGCGATGGTGAACATTATGCTTATCAATGTGTTCAAGGAGCGGGTGAGCGGGCGGTTTTCGGATTTCCGCATCCACTGCGTGATGGACGAGATTGGCCGCCTGCATCCCCGGAATGTCCGCGGCATCCTGGATTTCGCCGGCGCGCGCAACATCTTTCTGGTGAACGGGTCGCCCGTGCCGTACAACGTGGCCGATTACAAGCACACTTATTTGCTGTCCAAGGACGGAACGCGCACGGTGATTCAGTCACTGCTGAGCCGGAAGGAGGCGGCAGCAGAATGAGAGCTTCTCTGATTCAGGCGTTTGCCGCATTACGGCAGGGGGAGACGGTGCCTTTCAGCCGTTTCCCGCTGGAGTGGCTGGATGAAATTCTCTCCGAAGGTGGGGTAACCAGCATCGTCCGGGGCAGTCGGAAGTCCTTGAAGGTAATTTACAGGGCTGCATTTGATGTGTATCTCAGGAGCAAAGGCTTGCAGCCGGATAAGTTGGAAGAGACGGTGTCGGTCCTCTCGGGGGCCGATTCCCGCGCACAGCAGGTGCAGCTCCTCGGAGACTCCAAGGCCGTGGCCGTTCGCTCCTGCCCGGGCTTCCCGGTGAATGTGATGGGCCCGCTTAGCGTACGCCTCGGAGAGCGGAAACTGCTCCTGTGCCCCTGTCCAGGCAGTTTCCTCTATATCAGTGACTTCCTTCAGTTCCGAATCCCTACAAACGCCATTGTGGTGGGCGTGGAGAACATGGAGAACTTCCGTCTCCCGGAGCGACAGGCTGCCGTCTGGGAAGAGATCCGGGACGAGTTCGGCGGGGATGGCGTTCCGCCCCTTCTGCTGGTCTCCCGCTACCCCCAGTCGCGGGACCTTGTGACCTGGCTGCAGGAGATTCCCAACTTCTATGTGCATTTCGGGGACTTCGATCTGGCGGGCATCCACATCTACCTCACCGAGTTCTATCGGCACCTCGGCCCTAAGCGCTCTGCCTTCTTTGTCCCTGCCGATATCGAGCAGCGCCTCTCCGCCTCCGGTAGCCGTGAGCGCTATCAGGCTCAGTTTGAGCGTTTTGGCAAGATGGAAGTGCCTGATTCCCGCGTCCTACCCCTGGTGCAGCTTATCCACCGCTATCAGAAAGGGTATGATCAGGAGGGATATATAGAGTAAGCGATTGCTTTTGCTCAAATTGCGAAGGAGAAGGCGGCTAAGCTGGCGGAGCTTCGCGCACAGTGGGAACAAAGGCGCATTGCTTGATGATGTTCTCGGCATCGTCCAGGAAGGACTTTAGTTTTGGGTCATCCTTCAGTTTAGATGTCTCGAAATCCCGTTTAAGACTTAAGACCCTCCAGGCAATTCAAGGCTTTGTGACAAGCATCAACATCTACCAATGAATCGGCACTTATGAGAGCCCCGAGAACACAGTAGAGCATGTCTTCTTCTTGGAGTTTGTCAATTAGATTCTCTTGATTCATTAGTTATGTTCGACAGTTCGACCAAATAGTCGTAGAAGGCATCTATGTCGCTTACGTTGTATTCCTTTTCGTCAATCCAGTATTTAGCCTCTCCTTTGGGAGCTTCTTCCATCCACCATTCAAGCTCATCATCGATTCCTAGTTTATTGAAATCCAAGTTGAACATGAGACAGAAAGCAAATCTTACTACTGTCCACCATGGTGAGATATAGAATGGGACGTGTTGCGCCTGTTCTTCATCCCAGATGAGCTCAAAGGCATCATTCACTTTGTCTTCTTTTTTCCGGGCATTCTGTATGAATGTCATTAATTCTTTGAATTGTTCGCGGGATGGTATCATATATATATGTTTTACGGCATCCCAATGGTGCACTTGATGAAATCAATGGCTCGCTTATTCAGTAAACCGTTGAGAGTCTTTTGCTCTTGTTTGGCAAGGTTGTTATAGTCCTCTGGATGCTCTTTGAGGAAGTCTTCTAGGACGTCTTTGGCTAGAAGGCCACTGACTCGTCCAAGGTCTTTAGGGAAGGAGACTTCGCCGATGTGGCTCTTTACATTGTCTAGTCGCGTAACGGTGAAGTAGGCTTCGGCCATGGTGAACATCTCAGCGACTTCGTCCGGCACTGTCTTGGGAACCTTGGGTGCATGTTTGACGCCCTTCTTCTCCGCAAAGCGAGCGTTCTTGCTTTTGATGATGATGCGAGAACCGTTGGGAATGTAAAGCGGTTCTTTTGGGCGGATTACGATGCCTTCGCAGATATTGTCCTCTATCTCAGGCAGTTTGAAGTGCTTGTAGATATTGCTTGGGAAGGCGTTGGGATAAGCGAGGCATTCTTCCAAAGTTCCTTCGAAAAGAGTCTCGGCGTAGAAGATGCCGGCCTCCGCGAAGATGTGGTTGGTGGTGTCGACGTCCAGGTAGAAGGCTTCGTCGGGCGTATAAACGTAGATGTCGAAGCCGTAGAAATCGTGCCCGGGGCAGTAGTATACGCCTTTCTGGATGGCTGACATGGCACCGATGCGCTTAATCTCTTTGTGAGGGTATGCTCCGCCAAACATTTCGCCATATACGATAATGGACTGGAGGTCGAAAAAGCATTCATTGATCATCCCGTATACCTTAAAAATTCGTTCGCGATAGCGCTCGGCCAGTTCTTGCCACTGGTAGAAATCCTCGTCTTTGGCCACTACGGCAGTTCGCTTGGCGAATTGGATTTCTTGCCCGTCGCAGAGGAAGCTGCAGTTTGAGCCGTGTACCTTTTCCTGCACGACAAATCGAGCGTCGATGGGGGTATGATTTCGAACCTTTTCCATAAAGGCGCCGTCGAAGGAGTTCTCGATGGAACTGTATTTTTTGAATGTAAGCATAGTGTTTCGTTTTCGGCAAAGGTAGGGCGGTTTTAGTGGGCGTCCAAATCTTTGCAAGGTTTGCAAAGATTTGGAAATGAGGATGATATGTGTAATAGAAAAAGAAACGAAGTATGCAAATCCTTGCAAACCTTGCAAAGATTTGCGGGGGCTGTATTGACGGTATAACTTTGCGCTATGAACCAGATTTACTTTACGGCCGACTTGCATTTTGGCCATCCAAATATTGTAAAACATTCGATTAAAAGACCCTTTTCGGATCCTAAGGATATTGCTTGGCACGACGAATGGCTTCTTCAGTTGTGGAAGGAAACCGTTGATAAACACGATATCATTTATATCTTGGGAGATTTGACGTTCCTGAAGAGTGAAGATGCGCGTCATCTTTTAGAGAAGTTGCCTGGTCAGAAGTTTTTGATAGAAGGCAATCATGATGGCTCCATACAGGCTTATAAGAACTATTTTAAAGGAGTATATCAAATAAAAGAGATGACCTTCAAGCCTACTGTCGCTCCATTTCTAAAGGAGGACTTTAAAGTAGTTATGTGCCATTATCCTATGGTAACATGGAATCACAAACCACACGGTTCGGTGATGCTGCATGGACATAGTCATGGAAAGTTGGATGAGTACAATGCCCAGTCGATGGATCTTCGCTTCGATGTCGGCATAGACGGGAACTTGGCCAACTTGCGGTTCCTGACGCTAGAGGACATCTATAATGCTGCCACAGAGAAAATCTCGCAGCACAAGTGCAACTCCTTTGCTGAGTTTGCAAAGAATAACTATCGGAGTGAAGTTAGGTGAAAATAAAGGTAGAATAGAAGGTATGAAGATTCAATATGCATCGGATCTGCACCTGGAGTTTGCAGAGAATAAGAGTTTCATTGAGCATGGGGGCATAGAACCGGTTGGCGATGTGCTGGTGCTGGCGGGGGATGTGTCGTACCTGGGGGACCGGAAGATGTGGAAGCGACCGTTCTGGAACTGGTGTGCGGAGCATTTTAAGGAAACGTTCATCGTCCCCGGAAACCATGAGTTCTATGGTGGGTATGATATCGGCCAGACCATGGAGGACTTTGAGTTTGAATATCGGGACAACGTGCGGTATTTGAATAATCGAAGTGTCGTGTTGGGGGACATGGAATTATTCTTCACTACGCTTTGGACACGGATAGATCCTATCCATTTGTGGACCATCCAGCGGGGCATGAATGACTTCCGTCATGGGAAGCTATATGGTGAGCGGCTCTTTGCGAACGATATCGATGACTTGCATCAGCAGTGCCTGGATTGGCTATCTGGGGCGCTGAAAAAGTCGCTGGCGGCGCATAAAGTTGTGGTGACGCATCACTGTCCCACGTTGCGCCCTGAATTTAACGGCTATCCTGGTGGGGCGCTTAATTCGGCCTTCCAGGTGGATATGGACGCGTTTATCGAGAACTCAGGTGTGGATTACTGGGTCTATGGGCACACGCACTACGCCGGCGGATCTGGCACAAAGATTGGCGAGACGACGCTTCTATGCAACCAGCTGGGATACGTGTTCCAGAACGAGCACCTGGACTTTGACAGGACAGCTATTGTGGAGATATAATAGCTAGATTCAGTTCCGGGAAGTAAAAACAATCGTGGAAAAGTTGCATGGAGACAGTGCCAGAATTGGTTTTTCATAAATATAAACTACAACCATGATTTGCAATGTTGTCCGAGGAGAACGCAATCCGTTATGCCAACAATAGCCGTATGATATCTCATAATTGGCGATGGATTTACGTTTTTCACATAGAGGAGAGTTTTGCCATAATTGACCGGATTATCCCTGCAAAGATGAATAAGGGTTAAAAGCCCCTTTAACAAAAGAATCGAAATAACCAAATTCTGGCAAGCCTTGCCAAAATTTGGGGTGGCGGAGGTGTCGCGCTTACCTTTGCAAAAAAGGACAAAATGAACGCGTCGCTCACCCATACCCGAAGGCTGCTATGCCAGATGCAACTCTTGGCGGAGGAGTTGCAGGGGGCGGGCCCCGGCCAGGTGGCAATGAGGTGGCGAAAGGGGACTATAGAGTTGCTGGATGAGCAGGCGCAGGTGACGTTGAATCCTATGGAGCGCACGCTATATCGGTTGTTCCTGGCACATCCGGAGGGGATATCGGCCGATGACCTGCTTCTGCATTGGAAAGAACTGGAGCAAATTTATGCCAAGGAGTCCTGCTTCGATGATCCGGACATAAGAGAGGCCAAGTTGGAATCGCTCTGCGGGGAATCCAAACGGGTGTTTTATAGCACAGTATCGCGCATCAAGAAGAAGATGGTGGCGGCGGTAGGCCGATGGCGGTCAGAGGCCTATATAGTTAAAAATGAAGGAGGTGTGTATAGAACGAGAGCCGTATTAAGGGAATAACCAGGGCCATGCCCCCAAGTTACGCATTTTTTTAATTCCCCGAAAAATGCTTACCTTAGCGGAAAAGAACGGAGTATGCTACAAATCGGAGACAAAATGCCCGCCTTTGAGGTGCTGGATCAGGATGGGAATACGGTTACCTCGCAGGACCTCGTCAAAACGGGGAAGAAAACCATCATCTACTTTTACCCCAAGGACAACACGTCGGGGTGCACGGCGGAGGCTTGCAGCTTCCGGGACAATTATGCGGCCCTCACGGCGCAAGGCTACAACGTAGTGGGCGTGAGCAAGGACAGCGTGAAGTCCCACACGGGTTTCCGGGCCAAGCACGGCCTGCCGTTCCGCCTCCTGTCGGACACTTCCACCGAGATGCTTCAGGCCTTCGGCGCCTGGGGAGAGAAGAAGATGTACGGAAAAACGGTCCTGGGCACCCTCAGGCGCACGTTCATCTTCAATGAAGCCGGCACGCTGGAACGCATCATCGAGAAGGTCGATACCAAAAACGCCGCCGCACAAATCCTGGAAGCATAAAAAGGGCCCCATTATGTTTACACTCATCACTTTACCATATGCACCGGACGCTCTGGCACCGGTCATTTCCGCTCAAACCCTGTCTTTCCACCACGGCAAGCACCTGCAGGGGTATGTGAATAACCTGAACAACCTGCTGCCGGGCAGCCCGTTTGAGGGCATGGCGTTGGAAGAAATAGTCTGTAAGGCCGATGGCGCCCTATTCAACAACGCCGGCCAAATCCTGAACCACAACCTTTACTTCACGCAGTTCCAGGCGCCCAATGCCGCCAACGAACCCAAAGGCCAACTCGCAGCCCGGATTGTGCAGCAGTGGGGCAGCTTTGAGGCTTTTCAGAAGGAGTTCGAGGCCAAGGGAGCGGGCCTTTTCGGCAGCGGCTGGGTGTGGCTGTCGACCAGTCCTGATGGCATGCTGCAAATCTCCCAGGAGGCAGGTGCGCACAACCCCGTGGAAAAGGGCCTGAAACCGCTCCTGACTTTCGATGTTTGGGAGCATGCCTATTATCTTGATTACCAGAATCGTAGGCCGGACCACCTAAAGGCGCTCTGGAGCATCGTTAATTGGGACGAGGTAGAACGGAGATACACCACGCGCTAAAACAAGCAACGCCATGCAAAACTTTGAATACTGCACCCCTACGCGCATCGTCTTTGGAAAAGGGGTTATTGAGAAGCTCCCGGAAGTGCTGGGACAATACGGCAAAAAAGTGCTGCTCACCTACGGGGGCGGAAGCATCCGGCGCATAGGCCTGTACCAAAAGGTGAAGGAGCTGCTGAGGGACTTTGAAATCACGGAACTTCCCGGTATCCAGCCCAATCCCAAGTACAATCCCTCGGTGCTGGAAGGCGTTAAACTGTGCAAGGAGCACCAGATTGAGGTAATCCTTTCCGTGGGCGGCGGCTCCGTGCTGGACTGCTCCAAGGCCATCGCTGGCTGCGCGTGTTTTGACGGAGACCCCTGGGACCTCATCACCGGCAAAGCCCCTACCTTGAAAGCCCTTCCCATCGTGGACATTCTCACCCTGGCGGCTACTGGCAGCGAATACGATGGCGGCGGCGTCATCTCCCGCACGGAAACCAATGACAAGCTGTGCTACTTCTCGCCGCTCGTGTTTCCCAAAGTATCGTTCCTGGACCCTTGCTACACGTTCACGGTTCCCAAAAACCAGACGGCGGCAGGCGTGGCAGATGCCATGAACCACATCCTGGAGCAGTACTTCTGCGAAGACACCACCCTCATGAACGACGGCTTCTGCGAGGCCGGCCTCAAGAGCCTCATGGTGAACGGGAAAGCCTGCCTGGAAAACCCGGAGGACTACCGGGCGCGCGCAGAAATGATGTTTGTGTGCACCCTGGCGTGCAACAACATCATGAGCCTGGGAAACAGTGAGTCCGGCTGGCCGATGCACGGCATCGAGCACGCCCTCAGCGGCTATTATGACATCACCCACGGCGTGGGCCTGGCCATTATCACGCCCCGCTGGATGAAGCACATCCTGGGCCCCGGGACACTCCCGCGTTTTGTCAAGTATGGCGTCAACGTCTTTGGCATCGACCCCCATCTTCCGGCGCAGGAAATTGCGGAAAAGGCCATCGAACAAACCTACGCCTTCTTTGAGAGCATGGGCATCCCGATGCACCTGAAGGAAGTGGGCATCGGGCCGGAACGCATCCCGGAAATGGCTCATCACGTGGCGGTAAACGAAGGCCTGGAGCATGCCTATGCCCCTCTGACAGAGCAGGATATCGCGGAAATTCTGACGGCATCGTTATAGGCTATGAAGCATTCGATCAAGGTCTATTTAAGGACCTTCCATATTTGGCAGGTACTGGGGCACTATCCCTGGAAGCGGGAGCGTGCCGCCAAAAAGGAAGTGGAAGGCGGGGAGTTCTACAAAGGCGCCTTCAACAGCATCCCGTTCCTCAATGACGATGCCAAGCGCACCTTCGTGCACCTGCTCCTGCGCCCCGGCTACATGATTCGGGACTATATTAATGGCAAGCACGACCGTTACTTGGCGCCCTTGACGGCCCTCATCATCTTCTATGCGTTCTTCTCGCTCATTTCGGCCGTTCTGCAGCCGCTGGAGCCCAAGGAGGAGGAAAGCGAGCAGCCTTCCGTGGAAATAGTTGAAGGTCAGGACAACAAGGCCGATGACTCCACGGCATCCATCGATACCGGTGAGCCCTCGGAACCCGAACCCGAAAAAGAGGAAAACGACGAAGTCTACAAAGGCATTATGCAAATCGCCAAGCAGGGATACACGCTCCTCCATCTGGACACGCGTCCGGACGCCGTGGACACGCGTCCCAAAGCCGCTCTGGCTGCCCTGGAAGGCTCCTTGAGAAGCAAAGGCATTACGCTTTTCCTGGGCGATTTCTTCCTCCTGTGGCTGTCCATGGGCCTGTGCCTGCGCAAGTATAAGGTCTCCTGGTCGGCCTCTGCAGCGGCAGCGGCGTACGTCCTCTGTCAGTTCTGCTTCTTCATGTTCTTCACCGTCCTCCTGACCTGGGGCAAAAATGCTTCCGCCGGCATCATCGTCCAGTCGCTCATCCTCATGGTCGATTACCGCCAGTGGCTCTCGCTGAGCTGGCGCAAAAGCATCGGCCGCACCATCAAGACCGGCATCCTCTATTTCCTTATTTATTGTTTGTTCCTGGCCCTCGTGGGGGGCGGCCTTCTTGCTGTAGCCTGGTGGCAGGGCGTCTTTAATAATGTTTAGCCCCTATTTGTATATTTTCCGGAAATCGGTTACCTTTGCAGGACGATGAAACGGATTTTAGGCATATTGCTCGCCGTCAGCCTGCTTACCTCATGCTATAAGGACGTGCCGCCGGCAGAGATAGTCGGCTCCTGGCAGGCCGTACACGAGGACTGGACCATCACCACCAACGGCAACAGGACCACGGCCTCCTATGACCTCAAAACGGATGAACCGGACGATTTCGCGCAGATCCAGCTCTATCACTCGTCCATCTACATCCTCTCCAGCACCAATCTCAAAACCAGCGACAACACCATGACCCTCATCTATTCGGACCGATTCACGCCGCTGGAGGAAGGCACCACCAAGCATTCCAAAGTCACGTATTCTGTCAAGATGAAACGTGGGAAAATCAAATCCGGCAGAATCTATTGGGGCGTCGTTTCGTCCACGGCGGATAGCATGGTGATGGAATACGACAGTGGTTCCTTGGATATAGACGGTGTCGATGTCCGCCGCAAGTGCCGTTTCGTCTTCGAAAAAACCTGGGATAAAGTAATCAGGCAATGACCCAGGACCAGCTTTGGCTCAACCGTTACATCGAAATCCGGGATTTCATGGAAAAGAATCACCGGAAGCCTTCCAAGTACACGCCCGAGGAGCGCGACATGCACAACTGGTGGAAGCACAACAAGAAACTCCTGAACGCCGGGACGCTCCGGGCCGACCGCGTGGAACTGTTCAACAAACTGCTGGAGGCAGGGGAGAAGTATCGGCGCGTGAATCAGTGGGTATAAGCTACGCCAGCGTCAGGCGCATCCCATTAGTCGCAAACAGGCCCGAACAGCAAGGCGCGAAGCTCTGCCACGCTCCCCGCAAAGCGGTATTTCTCAGAGGCTTCCATGGGCCGATATCCCCAGCCCACGGCAATGGCGGCAATGCCGCCGTTCTCCGCCGTTTTCATATCCGTGCCGGAATCGCCCACCAGGATGGCCTGCTCGCGGGGCACGCCGGCCGCCCGCAGTACTTCGCCCACAATCTCCGGATCCGGCTTGAGCGGATAGCCTTCCCGGTTGCCCAGGATGGCCACAAAGGGAATCTCCGGGAAAAATTCATGAATGAGCAGCTCGGTCCCGGACTGGAACTTATTGGACGCCACCGCCATCCGGACACCCGCCGCATGCAGGTCCCGGAGCAGTTCCTGCATCCCGGGGTAGGGATGGGTATGTACGTCGATATGGGCGGTGTAATAGGCTTTGAAATCGGCCAGGGCGGCGTTGACGAGCGCCTCATCCGCAGCCTCCGGCAGGGCCTGCTTCACCAGGTTTCGCACCCCGTGGCCCACCATCCGGCGATACTCCTCCACCCCGTGCAGCGGGTGGCCGCGCAGGCCCAGGGCATGGTTCACCGCCTCCGCCAAATCTGCCAGCGTGTCAATCAATGTTCCGTCCAGGTCAAAGAGGACCAAATTATATTGCATATCCATGGGTAACAAGTTTAGCGTCGCAAAGATACAAAATTATTTTCCATCGGGCCGAATGAACCTAAATAGACTTGCTCCGCTGGAAAAGAATGTGTATATTTGCGGTCACTAACCACCTAAAGTGACGTTTTAATTATATGAACGTATTTAAAAAACTGTCCTCCTGGTATTTCAGCAAAAACGTGCTGCCTTACTGGGTAGTTCTACTGGCCGATACCGTCATTGTATTCGCCTCTTGCTGCTTTACCTTCTGGATAACCAACAATACGGATATCGCCTTCGAGAGCCGTGCCGCCCTTCTGTACTCGGCGTTCTTCTATTCCGTTGTCAGCTGGATCGGCATCCGTATCTTTAAAACCTATTCCGGCGTTCTGCGTTATTCCAGCTTTGTAGACCTCCTTAAGCTGGTGTATGCCAATGCGGTTTCCCTGGCCATTTCCCTGGGCTGTTGCTGGCTCTTCAGTTACTTCCATGTCCGGCCCCTGTCCGCCTTCTCCTATCTGGATTTAATCGTAGCCTTTGCGATGGCCACGTTTGTCATGTGGATCATGCGCGTGCTGGTCAAGCTGCTATTCGACGGCGTCAACGAGAATGCCCAGGCCCAGCGCGCCCTCATTTACGGCGCCATCACCGGTGGTGTGGCCCTGGCCAAGAGCGTGCGTTCGCAAAGCCCGCGCCAGTTCGAGGTCTGCGGTTTCATCTCCCATGAGCACCGCATCAAGGACATGAAACTGCTGGGTATCACGGTATATTCCCAGAACGATGACCTGGCTGCCGTCATCAGGAAGGAACGCATTCAGGCCATGCTGGTGAGCCCGCTCCGGGTGAACGAGTTCCGGAACAACCAGAAAGTGCAGGATATCTGCATTGCCAACGGCGTAAAAATTTACATGGCCCACGAGGCCACGGAAGCCAGCGTAAAAGACGGAGAAATCCAGGACGACAATGTCCAGCTCAAAGAGGTGAGCGTAGAGGACCTGCTGCCCCGCTCGGAAATCCGCGTGGACTTGAAGTCGGTGGAGGAACAGCTTACCGGCAAACGGGTCCTCATCACCGGTTCGGCCGGCTCCATCGGCATGGAAATCGTGCGCCAGGTGGCCAGCTTCAAGCCCGCCGAGATGATGCTCATCGACCAGGCGGAAACCCCGCAGCACGATGTCCGCCTCATGATGGCCCGGGATTTCCCGAACGTCTCCTGCCAGGTGGTGGTCACCAGCATCAGCCGCCGTACGCGCATGGAAAGCGTGTTCGGCACCTTCCGTCCGGACTATGTTTTCCATGCCGCGGCGTACAAGCATGTGCCCATGATGGAGGACAACCCCTCCGAGGCGGTCATGAACAACATATACGGCACCAAGGTCATTGCCGATATGTCCGTGAAGTACGGCGCCAAGAAGTTCGTGATGATATCCACGGACAAGGCGGTGAATCCCACCAACGTCATGGGATGCAGCAAGCGTATCTGCGAAATCTACGTCCAGAGCCTGGACCGCAAGCTCAAGCTGGAAGCCATGGAGGCCTCCAAGGGCCGCAACGGCAAGCTCCCTGAGCGCACCCAGTTTGTCACCACCCGCTTTGGCAACGTGCTGGGTTCCAACGGTTCCGTCATTCCGCTCTTCAAGGAGCAAATCCGCCGCGGCGGTCCTGTCACCGTCACGGATGAGCGCATCGTGCGTTTCTTCATGCTCATCCCGGAAGCCTGCAAGCTGGTGCTGGAAGCCGGAACCAAGGGCAACGGCGGAGAAATCTTCGTCTTCGACATGGGCAAGCCGGTCAAGATTGCGGATCTGGCCAAACGCATGATTGCCATGTCCGGGGCCAAGAACGTGGAAATCAAGTACACCGGCCTGCGGGACGGAGAGAAACTCTATGAAGAGGTGCTCAACGAACTGGAAGGCACCAAGCCCACCTTCCATGAGAAAATCCGTATCGCCCAGGTGCGCGAGTATGACTATGACCAGGTGAACCAGGAAATCGAGGAGCTGGTGGACATCTCCAAGCAGTTCGACGACATGGCAACCGTACGCAAAATGAAACTCATCGTCCCCGAATACAAGAGCAACAACTCCGTATACGAGGTCCTGGACAAGGAACTCGCAGAGAATCGGGGGGGGGTATAATGCCGAAGACTAACTAATTTTATGCAACTACATATTACATCGGAAACGGGGCGGCTGCGGGCAGTTGTGCTGGGCTGGCCGTACTCACCGGGAAAAACGCCCTCGCTGGAAGAAACCTTCGACAGCAAATCCTATGAGTCGGTGCTCCATGGCGTGTACCCGGTAGAGGAAGACATCATCCGCGAGATGACCGCCTTCGAGAAAGTCCTTAAAAAATACGATGTGGACGTCTTTCGTCCCTCGCCGGTAGCCAATTGCAACCAGGTGTTCTCCCGGGATGTGGGCTTTGTCATTGACGACAAAATCATTGTCTCCAACATTATCCCGGACCGCCAGGAAGAGATTGACGCCTATGAGGAAATCTACAGGCAAATCCATTACAAACAGATTTACAACCTGCCGGAAGCGGTCCACGTGGAAGGGGGAGATGTTATCCTGTACAAGAACTACATCTTCCTGGGACAGTACAACTTCCCGGACTACAGCCAGGTAAAGACGGCCCGTACCAACCGACTGGCGGTGGACTACCTCAAAATGATTTTCCCGGAGCGCACCATTATGCCGCTGAACCTCCTCAAGAGCGATACAGACCCTTACCAGGGCATCCTGCACCTGGACTGCACCTTTATGCCTGTGGGGCACGACAAAGCCATCATCTACAGGCGCGGGTTCATGAATCCGCGGGATGCGCAGCATCTGATTGATATCTTCGGCGAGGAGAATGTATTTGAAATCACCACGGAGGAAATGTACGCCATGAACTCCAACGTGTTCTCCATCTCGGAGAACGTAGTGGTGGTAGAGGAGCATTTTTACCGGCTCATCAAGCACCTCCGGGACAAATGGGGCATGACTGTGGAAACGGTGCCCTACAGGGAAATTTCCAAGATGGGCGGCCTGCTTCGCTGCTCCACCTTACCGCTCAGAAGAGACTGATATGGCCGCTAAACTTGCTATGATTGCCTTTGGGGGCAACGCCCTGCTCCGTGCCGGGCAAAAAGGGACCTTCCCCGAACAGTTGGAAAATGTGGAGCGCACCTGCGAGAACCTGGTGCCGCTCCTGGAAAAGGGCTATAACGTGGTCATCGGCCATGGCAATGGGCCGCAGGTGGGAAACGGCCTCCTGCGGCACCAGGCCGGCGAAAAGGAATATGGACTCCCCGCCCAGCCCATGGATTTTTGCGGCGCGGAAACGCAAGGTTCCATTGCCTACCTCATAGAAAGCGGCATGGACCGCGTGCTGGCAAGGCACCAGCTAAACCGCAAGGTGGTCTCGCTGGTCACCCGTGTAGAGGTGAAGGCCGATGATCCTGCGTTCCGGAACCCCACCAAGCCGGTTGGGCCGTATTATAAGGAGAAACCTGCCGAAGGCAGCTTCCGCGAGGACCCCAAGGGCCGCGGGTGGCGCAAGGTGGTGGCATCGCCGGTCCCTATCGGCATCCGGAACGTGGAGCTGGTGGGCCGCCTGGCTCGCGAAGGTTACATTGTGGTCACCGTGGGCGGCGGCGGCATTCCCGTCGTCAAAGGACAGGGCGTAGAGGCCGTCATCGACAAAGACCTGGCATCGGCCCTGTGCGCCAACAGCATCGGTGCGGACGAGTTTTATATTCTTACGGACGTGCCCAAGGTGTACATTCATTTCCGGAAAGAGAACGAACAGGCCCTGGACACCCTCACGGTGGCCCAGGCGCAGCAGTACCTCGCAGAAGGCCAGTTCGCGGAGGGCTCCATGGCCCCCAAGGTTAGAGCCGCCATCCTGTTTGTACAAAACGGCGGCAAAGCGTGCATTATTACTGAAGCAGGAGAACTGGGTAACCCTGCCTGCGGAACCAGAATCGTTAAATAATTATGGAACAGAGCCTTAAAAATCGCAATTTCCTCAAACTGCTGGACTATACCCCCGCCGAAATCCGTTATCTGCTGGATCTGGCCCGCGACTTAAAAGCCGACAAAAAGGCCGGCCAGGAAGAGCAGCATCTCAAGGGCAAGAACATCGCCCTTATCTTTGAAAAGACCAGCACCCGCACGCGCTGCGCCTTTGAGGTGGCCGCGCACGACCAAGGCGCCCATGTGACCTACCTGGGCCCCACCGGTTCGCAGATCGGCATCAAGGAAACCATGAAAGACACCGCCCGTGTGCTGGGGCGCATGTACGACGGTATCGAGTACCGCGGCTTTGGCCAGGCCATTGTGGAAGAGCTGGCCAAGTACGCCGGCGTTCCCGTCTGGAACGGCCTCACCAACGAGTTCCATCCCACGCAAATCCTGGCAGACCTTCTTACCATGGAGGAGCATAGCACCAAACCGCTGAGCCAGATTAAGTTTGCTTATCTGGGCGATGCCCGCTTCAACATGGGGAACTCCCTCCTTGTGGGCGGTGCCAAAATGGGCATGGACGTACGTATCGTCGCACCTAAAGCCTTGCAGCCCAGCGCGGAACTCCAGGCCCAGTGCTTTGCCGTAGCCAGGGAAACCGGCGCCCGCATCACCATTACGGACAATGTGGACGAGGGCGTCAAAGGCTGTGATTTTGTGTACACGGACATTTGGGTGTCGATGGGTGAGCCGGACAGCGTCTGGAAAGAGCGCATCGCCCTCCTGATGCCTTACCAGGTGAACGCCAAGCTGATGGAACGCACCGGCAACCCCGCCTGCAAGTTCATGCACTGCCTGCCCTCCTACCACAACCGGGACACCAAGGCAGGGGAGGACGTATACCAGAAATTCGGCCTGGACGGCGTGGAGGTTACGGAAGAAGTGTTCGAGAGTCCCGCCAGCATTGTCTTTGACGAGGCCGAGAACCGCATGCACACCATCAAGGCCGTGATGGTGGCCACACTTGGAGATTAGCGAAATAATGCGTAACTTGCAAGACCCGATAACGAACTAATAGCCATGAGTGAGTTACAATTAACCATCAAGTACCAAGAATTCTCCTCCGCGTCGGAGATGTCTGCAGAAGATCAGGAACTGGTCGCCATGGCCCTGGAGGCCCAGAAAGGCTCCTATTCACCCTATTCGCATTTCCAGGTGGGTGCTGCGCTCAAGCTGGCCAACGGCGTCATTGTCAAGGGAGCCAATCAGGAGAACGCCGCCTATCCGTCCGGACTTTGCGCAGAGCGTACGGCCATGTTCTGGGCCGGTGCCAACTACCCGGATGTTCCGCTGGATACCCTGGCCATCGCCGGGAGCGACCACGGCGTGCTGTGTGAAAGCCCGGCCTCGCCCTGCGGCAGTTGCCGGCAGGTAATGGCGGAATATCAGAAAAAACACAAGCGTCCGCTCAAGGTAATTCTGGTAGGGAGCCAGCGCATCCGCAAGTTCAGTTGTGTGGACGACCTCCTTCCGTTCATCTTCGACAGCCTCCACATGGAATAAACAAAAAAAGGGAAAGCCCCTTACATCGCACCGCTACAACCTCCTACCCTTGCTACATTCCTGTCCTGGGGGAATTCAGAGGGAGCTGGTCGTGTAAGACTTTCCCGGGCACAAAGGTAGGAAATTTTTTTTATGATTGCAATTTATACGCTCACTTCCAGCTTGCATAATGAGCAGGCTGTGGCTAAAATCAGCGACGAATTCCTTTCGGCCATCTTCCCCAAAGGAAAATATAGCTTTAAGGGGGACGATTATTCGGAGTTCGGGACCACCGGCAGCATGGATGTCATTTACGTGCGCACCGGCGGTGCAGAGGGTATCTTCAAGAAACTGCTCCCGGATATGCTGTCAAGGGGCGTAACCCGTTATTACTTACTTACTTCCGGGAAGAGCAATTCGCTGGCCGCCTCGCTGGAAATTCTCTCCTACTTGCAGCAGCAGGGCCTCAAGGGGGAGGTCCTTCACGGCAGCACGGAGTACCTGAAAAAGCGGCTGCAAATCCTGGAGAAGTTGGCCACGGCCCGCAAGAAACTCTTTGGCGCGCGCATCGGCGTTATTGGCCAGCCGTCGGACTGGCTCATTGCCAGCCACGCGGACAGCACCGCCATCAGCGAAAAGTTGGGCGCCCGCCTGGTGGAAATTCCCATGGAGGAGCTGCTGCAGGAGGTGGCCAAGGCCCCGCAGGACCCGGCTCCGGAGGACCCGATGACCGATGCTGTCCGTGCAGCGTATCCCGGTGCTTCGCAAATCTATCACGCACTGGGGGTGATTGTCAAACGCTACCAGCTCAGCGCTTTCACCCTTCGCTGCTTCGACCTTCTCACCTCCGTGGGCAATACCGGCTGCCTGGCGCTGGCTAAGTTCAACGCCGCCGGCATTCCGGCCGCCTGTGAAGGCGATGTCCCGGCCCTGCTGAGCATGATGATTGCCCAGGCACTCACCGGAAAAACCGGCTTCCAGGCCAATCCCGCCCGCATAGACGTAGAAAGCGGTAAAATGCTCTTTGCCCATTGCACCGTACCCTTCAACATGGTGCGCAGCTGGCAGTGGGATACCCATTTCGAGTCCGGCATTGGCGTGGGTATCCACGGCGAACTGCCGCAGGGCAAGGTGACCGTGTTCAAGGTCTCCGGCAAGCTGGACCGTATCTTTGTGGCGGAAGGGGAGCTCCAGTACAACCAGTATGAGGAGAACCTCTGCCGCACGCAGGTGGCGCTGCAGCTCAAGCCGGAGAATGCCCGGTACTTCCTCACCAACCCCATCGGCAACCACCATATTATCCTTCCCGGACATCACAAGGCCCTCCTGGAGGCATTGCTATGAATGTAGAGCACCTGATGGCGGAGCACGGCGTAAAGGTGACGGCCAACCGTCTCCTCATTGCGCGTGCCCTGGAGGAGGCCCACCGGCCGCTGTCCATGATGGAACTGGAAGAGCGGCTGGAATCCATCGACAAGAGCAATGTGTTCCGCGCGTTGATGGCGTTCAAGGACGCCCATCTGGTGCATGTGTTGGACGGGGATCCGGTGCGGTACGAACTCTGTCACAGCCATCATGACGGCCCCGACGACGACCTTCACGTGCATTTTTACTGCGTGAAGTGCCATAAGACGTATTGTCTGGAGAATATTCCCATTCCGCCGGTGAGCGCCCCGGAGGGGTATCAGGTGCGGGAGGAAAGTTACCTTCTCAGAGGGATTTGCCCACAATGTGCTCAATAGCCAGGCCGGCCAGCGTGAACCCGAAAATGCCCGTAATGGGTGCCAGAGTGCCGTTGGCAACGGCTTTCCCGGGCCCGGGATCCAGTTCCGGCCCCAGATTGGGCAGTACCTGCTCGTCGTAAACGCACAGAAATTTTTTGGCAGGCAAGGTTCCGTTTTTGCGGAGCCTTTTTCTTAATGCGGCGCCCAGCGGACAGCCGCGCACGTCAAAGAATTCCGCCACACGCACCTGCGTGGGGTCCATTTTGCAGGCGGCGCCCATGGAGGAGAAAAAGGCGCCCGGGCAGGCCGTAGCTTCCAAAATGAGGTTGGCTTTGTCCGTGAGCGAGTCAATGGCGTCGATAATCACGTCGTACCCGGCCAGCTGGAAATCGGCCCCCAGGGTATAGCGCTCCTGCCGGGCTGTTACCTCACATAAGGGATTGATTTCCAGGAGTCTTTCGCGCAGAACCTCCACCTTGGGACGGCCCACGGTACGCGTTGTCGCGGGCAGTTGCCGGTTGATGTTGGTGACATCCACGCAGTCCGGATCTACCAGGGTAAGATGGCCGATGCCGCTGCGTACGAGGGCCTCTGCACACCAGCCGCCTACGCCGCCCACCCCAAAGAGAATGACGCGGGCCCGGGTGAGCTGCGCTAAGCTGTTGGCCCCGAGGAGCCGCTCCACACGCGAGAAGGCGCTGTTCATTTGACAAAACGGCCAAAGGAATCCGGAAGCGGGGAGGTGCAGCGCACCATCTTCTGGCTGTAGGGGTTGCGGAAGACCAGCGTATGGGCATGCAGGGCCAGGCGCTTGATGGGATTGGTCTGGGCCCCGTATTTGTCGTCGCCGGCCACCGGATGGCCCAGCTCCGCCGCATGCACGCGGATTTGGTTCTTGCGACCGGTCTCCAGCTCAAACTCCACTTCTGAATAGTATTTGGTGCGCTGGAGCACCTTGTAGTGCGTAATGGCCAGCTGCCCGTCTTTGACTTCCGTGTCAAAAGACTTCATTTTCAGGGATTTGGGGCTCTCCAGCAGCCAGCTTTGGATGGCGCCGGCGTCTTTTTCCACCTTGCCTTCCAGCCAGGCCACGTAGCGGCGCTCGGCCACCAGTTCCTTCCATTTGCTTTGCAGCAGGTCCTTGGCACGCTCGTCCTTGGCAAACACTACGGCACCGGAAGTACCTTTGTCCAGGCGGTGCACAATCCACACCTTGGCGGTGCTGCGGTCCGGCGCGACGCCGCTGATGAGGTCCTCCTTGCGCTGCATGCGCTTGTTCACCTTCACATAGGCATTCAGCAGGGCATACAGCGTCTGTTCGCGGTGACCGCTCTTGGCCTGGCTCCCATGGGCCGATGACACGCTGAGCATCCCGGAGGGTTTATCCACCACCAGGTAATGCTCGTCCTCAAAGAGGATTTTGACGCCGGCCTTTTCCACGGCATCGCGGGCGTCTTCCCGCGTGGCGCGGGCAATGGAGACGCCTTTGGGCAGGATTTCAATGCGGTCGCCTTGGCGCAGCGGGTGGTCGAAGGCGGTTTTCACCTCGCCGTTCACCTGCACCTGGCCTTTGGACAGCATGTTTTTGACGGATGTGCGCGACTGCTGGGGAAAGAGGCTAAATAGGGTTTCCAAGAGGGCTCCCGCCTGCGGCGCTTTATAACTTGTCATACTTCTTCCAATAATTTGTGTAAGTTGTTGGGCAGCATTGATTTAAACTTTGCTTTGCTGCCGCGGGGAATGAGGATGGCCTCCAGCGATTCGCAGTCATCGAAGGCATCGGTGCCCACATATTCCAGGGCCTTGTTCAGTTTGATCTGATACAGGTTGATGCAGCCCTGGAAGGCCCGGGGACCAATGGCCAGGGTTTTGGCGGGAAGGGCCAGTTTTTCCAGCTGCCAGCAGTCCACAAAGGCGCTTTCGCCTATGTACAGGAGGCCGGTGGGCAGTTTGATGTGGAGGAGTTCGCCACATTCGGCAAAAGCATTGGCGCCAATGTGCGTAATGGAACCCGGCAGATGGATTTTTTCCAGGTATGAGGAGCGGTCCTCCAGGGGAATGGGCTCGCCAATCCGGCGGCCGGCCATGTAGTCCTGGAAGGCGAAGACATTGTCGCAGATGACCTCACAGCCATCCTGCACCGTAACTTCTCCGGGAAAATTCTCCGCGTCCAGGAGGCGTTTGCCATCGGCAGAATAGCTCAGGCAGTTTTCACCATCCCAGACGTCCCTGTCAAGTTCTGCTTGCGTAGGAACCGTGGGGACAGCCAGTACTTCTTCCAGGGTCATGTGCTTAGAAATTTTTTACAAAGTCGATGTCTTTTTTGAGCATCACTTTGGGTTCCATTTTGGAAACTTTCTGGAAAAGCTTGAATTGGTAGGCCGGGGAGAGATATACCCGGTGCTCGTTTTTGCCCTTGCGCCACCATTTGTAGAAGGCGATAGGGTCTGTGTCGTAGGGGATGCGGGCTTCGATTTCCGAGGTGTAACCGGGGAAGTCGATAATCATTTTGAGACCGGTAATGCGCTTGTAATACTCGTAGTCTGCTCTTCTGAGCTTGGAAACCAGCGGTGCAAATACTTCAAACTGATCCACTTGCAGCACTTTTTCCTTCACGATCATCCGGTGGATGCGGACAGGGTCCTTATGGAGCCACTCCGTAATGCTCAAGGTCACGGGAGTGCCGTCGCAATCCAGTGTGAGCATATCTGACGAGAAGTAAACCTTTTCGTTATCTAGCGGGAAAGTCTCCATAAATATTTAGCCTCTGGCTGCAAATATATAAAAAATTTTCTTTTTTCTGCGAAATTTTTTAACTTTGGGATACGAATTTAACCATTAATCTAATAAAAACTAACGTAACCATGGCTTACAAAATTATTGACATTCAGGGTATTGGCCCTGTTTTCGCAGAAAAACTCATCGCTGCAGGTATCGACACAGATGAAAAACTGCTTGCCGCCGGTGCCTCCGCCAAAGGCCGTAAGGAGCTGGAAGAAAAAACCGGTATCCGTGGAGATCTCATCCTCACCTGGGTGAATCACGCAGACCTTTTCCGCATTAAGGGTGTCGGCCCTCAGTTCGCAGAACTGCTGGAAGCCGCCGGTGTGGACACCGTGAAGGAACTTCGCAACCGCAACGCTGCCAACCTCGCCGCCAAAATGCTGGAAATCAACGAGGCCAAGCACCTGTGCAAGCGCACCCCCGTGGAAAAAGAAATTCAGAAGTACATCGATGCCGCCAAGGCCCTGGAGCCCGTAGTTACCTACTAGTTCTTACTAACTACACAGTAGATTCCTCGATTACGCCCGGAACACCCGGAGCAGTCGGGGAATCTTTTTTTGTCTAATTGCGCGGAATCGTTTATTTTTGTAGAATGGCTATTTGGATTGTATTACCCATACTGACGCTCCTGATGTTCGACCTGGGGCTTTCGCTCAAGTTCGAGGATTTTGGGAAGGTGTTCACCCGGCCGTGGCCCATTGTGGTGGCACTGGTGGGGCAGCTGGTGCTGCTTCCGGCCATCGCGCTGGGGCTGGCGTGGGCGTTCAGGCTGGAGCCGGTATTTTTTATCGGCCTTATCTTAATTGCCTGTTGCCCGGGGGGCAGTTCTTCCAATGTGTTTTCCAAGCTGGCTGGGGGCGATGTCGCCCTGTCGGTAACCCTCACGGCGCTCAGCAGCGTGATTACCCTCTTCACCATCCCTTTTATCATGAGCGTGGCTACCAACCTGGTGGGGGAGAGCGTGGGCATCAGCCTGCCGGTGGGGAACCTCATCAAGCAGAACCTGCTGCTCATGCTGCTGCCGGTATTGCTGGGTATCGGCCTGCATTATGCCGCGCCCAAGGCGGCGGAAAAGACGGACAAGGTGCTGGGAAAGCTCGCTTTCCCGCTCCTGCTGGTGCTCATCACCGTTTTCTATATCCAGCATCACCGCACCATCCTGGAG